>Ga0256828_1001818_pt1 | contig 13135 bp, 8 predicted proteins | sample CV88metaG_FD_185993 | JGI IMG/M metagenome (GOLD analysis project Ga0256828, IMG submission 185993) | Hydrothermal vent microbial communities from East Pacific Rise, Pacific Ocean - CV88 | ecosystem: Environmental > Aquatic > Marine > Hydrothermal vents | place: Pacific Ocean: East Pacific Rise... | reverse complement strand
TCTTTCTATAGATAAATTTTCCATAGCAAAACGTAGTACTCGAGAGAGATTGAGTGGGTTTAAGGCCCTAGATATCTCGGGTGTTAATTACTCCACACTTACAAATCAAGCAGGGATAGATACTATCGCCTTAAATAATCTTTACCTCAATGGGGCAAGATATAAAAATGGAAAGATAAATCTTGATGGCTTAGTGGAACCAAAAAAGACTAAGACAACAAAGAAAAAACTTAAACAAAAAGATGCAAAAAAGTTAGGCTTGAAACTCAAACATTTTGCACTTAACAATGCAAGAGTAAGTTTTAAAGATAAGGCACTACCAAAGAGTGTGACAAGTAGACTTGATAGAATCTACCTGAATGCTTACGGTATAGATATCGCAAAGAACTCCTGGTTAAAGTATAAATTCTCGATGAGGGTTAACAAAAAAGGTTATGTTAAATCTCGTGGTAGCCTAAGACATACCCCTTTAAAACAAAAAGGAAGTTTAGAACTAAAACAAATCTCTCTTACAGAGTTAACTCCTTATATCCAAGAAAAAGCTTATGTAAGCATAGATGATGGAACAATCTCTTTAAAAACAAAAACATCTTATAGTGTTTCAAAAACAAAACCAGACCTTAGTGTAAATGGTTCTTTTAATTTAAACAATTTGTATGTAACAGATTCAAGAGACGAGAGTCCATTAATTGCTTTTTCAGATGTAGATTTAAAAGCTTTTACTTTTGAACTTTTCCCAAATAGACTCTATATAGACACCATGGATATAGGAAGTTTTTATGTAGATGTTCTTATAGATGAAAAGAAACAACTCAATTTTGCAAAACTTGTTAAAGTTGAAGATACCAATACAACACAAGAAACAGTTACAGAAGAAGTAGCAACAGCAGAAGATGTAAACACGACAAAAGAACCAAGCTTCCCTATAAAAATAGCGAAGATAAATATCTCTGAGGGGAATACGAAGTTTGCAGACCTCTCTATCCCTATTCAGTTTAGAACGAACATCCATAATCTCAATGGAGAGATCTATTCTGTAGGTAATGTTGCAGGAGAGACAACTTTTGTTAACTTAAAGGGGGATGTTGATGAGTATGGTTCAACAAAACTTAAAGGAAGTATCAACAGTGCAAACCCTAAAGAGTTTACAGATTTAAGTTTTAACTTTAAAAATTTAGAGCTCAATGCGATGAGTGGATACAGTGCTTCTTTTGCTGGGTATGAGATAGACTCTGGAAAACTGTATCTTGATCTGGGTTATAAGATAAATAATTCTCAACTTCAAGGTGCAAACAGTGTTATCATCAAGCAGATTAAACTTGGTAAAGAGTCTGAAGATGAGAATGTTACAAAACTTCCTTTAGGTTTTGTGATTGCACTTTTAGAAGATAGCGATGGGATTATAGATATAGATATGCCAGTGGAGGGAAATCTTGATGAGCCTGATTTCAAATATGGTGCATTAGTGTGGAAAACTATAGGAAATCTTATTGCTAAGGCGGTAAGTTCTCCATTTAAGTTCTTAGGTTCTATGATGGGGATGGATGGAGACTCTTTAGAGTATGCAGAGTTTGAAGCGGGATCAACAGAGATTCTTCCAACAGAGAAAGAAAAGCTAGACAATATAGCCAAGATGATGCTCAAGCGTCCTAAAATTGATCTTGCTATTGCCCCAACTTATGATGCAGTAGTAGATAAAGAAGCTCTTCAACTCAATAAACTTATAGCTCTTGTGATGGAAAAAAGCGGTATTAAAAATACAAAAGACCATAAAAATGCGATGACTATAGATATGCTAGAAGATATATATGATGAACTTCAAGGGGACGAAGACCTTTTAGATAATACAAAAGAAAAATTAGAAAAAGAGTATGAAGATAAAGAGGATGAATTTGATAGAGCTTATCTTCTAACACTTATAGATATGACACGAAGTCTTCAAGTTGTGAGTGAGGCTGATTTAATTGCCTTGGCTAATGCAAGAGAAAAAATACTTATAGAGTATCTTGTACAAGAGAAAAACATTGAACCACAAAGAGTATTACATCTAGAGTTGCAAAAAGTTGATGGTTCTGAAAATAAGCTTGTACAAATGAAGTTACAAGTGGAAGTAAAATAATTTTTCGCTATAATTCGCACTTAATTTCAATTTTAAATTAAAGGCATTTTATGGCGTTTTCAAAAGAAAATAGACAAGGGACCATCTCTGGTATCATATTTGTAGCAATTTTCGCTGCTGCTGCAACTATGATCGCAGGTTTAGCTCCTGTTAAAGCATTAGGAATCTCTCCTCTTGTTATTGGTATTGTTATGGGTATTTTTTATGCGAATACTTTACACCAACATATTCCAAGTGAATGGGGAACTGGTATAACATTTAGTGGAAAGAAGATCCTTCGTTTTGCAATTGTGTTTTACGGTTTTCGTATCACATTCCAACAAATTATGGAAGTGGGTATGAGTGGATTTATGGTTTCACTCATTATGCTCTCAACTACATTTATCTTAGGAACATACTTAGGGATTAAAATCTTTAAGATGGATAGAGATACTTCAATGCTAACAGCTTCAGGTGCATCAGTTTGTGGTGCAGCAGCAGTTCTAGCAACTGAGCCTGTACTTAAAGCAGAAGGACATAAAACAGCTGTTGCTGTAAGTATGGTTGTTCTTTTTGGTACGATCTCTATGTTTTTATATCCAGTTCTTTATGCTTCTATCATAGAGCCAGCGACAGGTTTCTTACATATGACACCTGAGCAGTTTGGTATCTATGTTGGTGGTACTATTCATGAAGTTGCACAAGTTGTTGCCGTTCCTGCTTCAGTTGCTGGAGCACCAGAAGCTATGGCAAACTCTGCAGTTATTGTAAAAATGACTCGTGTTATTATGATTGCTCCTATGCTTATTGTTCTTGGACTTTATCTCTCAATGCAAGCAAAAAAATCTGGTGGAACAGGGTCAGGTCTCACACTTACTATCCCTTGGTTCGCAGTTTATTTTGTTGGTATGGCTGGGTTTAACTCACTTGATTTAGTCCCTCATGATATTGTAGCAACTATCAATGAAATTGATACGTTTTTACTTACAATGGCAATGACAGCTCTTGGTATGGGAACAATTTTTGCAAAATTTAAAGGGCTTGGTTTAGCACCTCTTTATACGGCAGGAAGTATGTTTGTATGGCTTGTTGTTGGTGGTTTTGTTGTAACTAAAGTGATCACTTCTATATTTTAACTCTTTTTTAACGTTAAGCTAACACAGCTCTACTATACTTATAGAATCAAAAATTCTATAAGGAGTAGAGAGTTGAAAAACTTCCCCTATCTTATTTTACTTAGCTCTTTAGCATTCAATCTTTATGCTCTTACACTCGATGAAGCCGTGCAAACAGCATTGGACAATTCAACAGATGTGAAAAGTTTAGAGCTCAGTACTCAAAGTGCACAAAGTGATATAAAAGACAAAAAATCGGCAAATTATGGTCGAGTTGATTTTGTCGCATCCTACAACCATTATAATCTTCCAAGAACACTCACCCCTTTAACACCAGCATCATTAGGTGGTGGAGCAGCTGCAATTCCTACTACACAAGATCTCGTGAATGCTGGAATTTCTTATAATGTAGATCTCTTTACTGGGATGAGAGATACCCGTTCCATAGAGATTAGTACTCTTGCTCATGAGATGAGTAAAACACAGGCCTCTCTTACAAAAGAGCAGATAGTGTATAATGTTAAAACACTCTATATGAACATCTTAGCTCAAGAAGCAACCTTGAAGGCACAAGAGGAATATGTACAAGCTCTTAAAAAACTACATGCTAATATACAACTCAAAGAGGATCTTGGACAACTCTCTCACCTTGATGCCCTGAAGTCTCAAGCAGATCTCTCACATGCATCCTCACAACTCGCTGGTATAGTTTCAGGCCTAGAGATACTCAAAGAATCTTTAGCAACCATTATGATGGTAGAGAGTGTTGAAAAGTTAGAGGGTGTAGCTATAGATGTGAAACCTCTCCAAGAGGGTAATGATGCAAATTTCTTAGAAAATACAAAAAAAATAAAGCTTGCAAAACTTGATATAGAAAAAAGTATAAAACAAGAAGAGTTAAGTTCAAGTGCTTACTACCCACAACTTGGTTTTAATGCTTATTATGGACAATCTGGTGGAGTGAATGATGAAACAAATGCACATTCTGGTGAGTGGGATAATGCAGAAGTATGGCAGGCTGGAGTTGATCTAAAATGGAATATATTTGATTTTGGAAAAACATCTGCACAAAATCAAAAAAGTAAAATTGCAACAATGAAGAGTAGACTTGCAGCTACAAAAACCTCTAGAGAGTTACAGGCATCACTCAAAGAAGCACTTTCAAAAATTAAACTTGCAGTTGCAAATTATAAAAGTGCACAAAATGAACTTCTTCTTATGGATGAAACACAAAAAATTGAACAGATTCGTTATGATAATGGAGCAACAGATATCAATGATCTCCTTTATGCAAAATCTCGTTATGTATTGGCAAAAAGCTCTGTTATAGCATCAGAGTATGAGTATCAAAATGCTCTTAGTTATTTAGATTATATATTGGAAAAAGGCGTAAAAAATGATTAAAAAGATAGTAATAGCAGTTTTAGTGCTAGTTGTTTTAGCTCTAGCAGCTATGAAATTGATAGCTACAAAAAAAGAGATTGCAGATGCACCAACACCTGCAATGCTAAGCTATAGTATTCAAACAATAGTGCCACATCAAGCAACACTTAAACAAACAAACACCTTTTTAGCACAGGTCTTAAGTGATAAAGAGGTTAACATATCAACAAAACTGAGTGGAGTTATTAAAAAGATGCTTGTGAGTGAATCTCAACAGGTGAAAAAAGGGGAATTACTTTTAGAAATTGATGCTAAGTCTCTATATGCAAATCTCAATACCCTCAAAGACCAACTAAGAGTACAAAAAAATGATCTAAAGTATGCACAAGAAGTACATAATCGTAATACTAAGCTTTATGAAGCAAAGGCAATCTCTAAAGAGAGTTTTGATGCTTCAAAGCTACAGTTACTCTCTAAAGAAGCTAACTATGAAGCAACAAAAGATAAGATTACAGCACTTAAAGTAGATATGACTTACCTACAAGTAAGAGCTCCTTTTGATGGTGTTATTTCAGTTCTCTTTATGCATGAGGGTGATTTAGCAGCACCATCTAAACCAATTTTAAGTCTAAATACTCCTGCACAAAAGATGCGTATCTCTTATGCTTCAACATCTCAAGATGTAGAAGTGGGAGATGAGGTGCTTCGCAACAAAGAGCCTATAGGTTTTATCTCAAAAATTTATCCAAATACAAAAAATAATCTCAATATTGCAGAAGTAAAACTTACAAAAGCACAAAATCTTAAAAACGATAGTTACATCTCAGTAGATGTAGTCATCTCTACTGTGAGTGGATGTAGTGTAGCATCTAACACACTTTTACATGAAAAAGAGCATACTTTTGTTTTAGTCTATAAAGATAATAAGTTTGTAAAAAATGCAGTAAATGTACTTATTGAAAATGGAGAAAGTGCAATTATAGAGCCTTGTATAAAAAATAAAGTGGCACAAGCAAGTGAGTCAAAACTCTCTATATTGCCTTTTTATAAAAATATAAAACTCATTGGGGATAATGATGAGTAACAAAGAGAACAAAAGCTGGATCGAGGCTCTTTTAAAGAGACCCTATTTTATCTACTCCTTTTTAACTCTCTTTATCTTTTTAGGGGCTATGGGGTATGAGAAGTTAGATAGAAAACTTTTCCCTGATTCTAACTACCCGGAGATCGCAGTGGTGATTGTGCAACCTGGTGGTAGTGCAAAAACTCTTGCATCAAATGTTTCTGTTCCTGTGGAAGAAGAGCTTTATACACTTGAAGATATCCGTCGCGTTTACTCGACTACTATCGATGAGGTAAGTGTTATCCGTGCAGAGTTTGAATACTCTAAAGACCTTGATATGGCAGCAAGTGATGTAACGAATGCTCTCAATAAAATTCGTTCACAACTCCCTAGCAATATTAAAGAGCCTCAGGTGAATAAAATCTCAAGTGCTACTGCTCCAATCATAGTGATAGGTGTAAGCTCAAAAGATAAATCACAAGAGGATCTTCAAAGTATTCGTGAGCTTATCCAAACTGACATAAAACATAAGCTACTCAAACTTAATGGTGTTGCTAATGTAGAGATTTTTGGTGGCTTTCAAAAAGAGGTACAGATTGTTATAGATAAGAATAAGCTTGATCAAAATGGTCTTAATTTTGGAAATGTCTTAGCAAAAATTCAAAAAAACTCTCAAGATTATACGATAGGATTTATCACCAATGAAAAGAGTCGTTATCTTCTCAAGGTAAACTCTCAAAAAGATACTCTAGCAGGAGTAAAGGCGATTAAAATCACTTCAGATATCTCTTTGGGTGATATAGCGAAAGTATATTTTGGGCATTATGATAATACAGCACTTTATTATGGAAACTCTAAAGAGTCTATAGCTATTTCGGTACAACGTGCTCGGAGTGCAGATGTTGTAAAGACCATTGAACTTGTAGAAAAAGAGCTCAAAAAGATAAAAGCCCAATACCAAAACCTTGATTTTGAGATTACAGATACTCAAAAAGATACGATTGTTCTCAGTACAGACAATATGTTCTCCTCTTTAATTGATGCGATTATCCTCTCAACGATTGTTGTGTTTTTATTTTTAGGGAGTTTCCGCCAAGTACTCATTATCCTTTTTACGATTCCTATTGTGTATGCAAGTACTATCGCTTTAATGTGGATAGTGGGGATAGAGTTTAATGTTGTAACCCTTACAGCAATCATTTTGGCATTGGGTCTTTTACTCGATGATACCGTAGTGGTGATGGAAAATATAGAACGCCATTATAGAAAGAAGGATGAAGATATCAATGAAGCTGTCTTTGCAGGAACACGAGAGATTATGTTTGCTGACCTTTCAGGGACGATAACAACGATGATCGCACTCTCTCCTATGCTCTTTGTTGGTGGTTATCCTCAAACGGTATTCCAACCTCTTGTTGCAACACTTCTTTTAGCTTTAGTTGCTTCGTATGTAATCTCTATCACTGCAGTGCCTTTGCTTTCATTAAGACTTTTAGCACTTGACAATAAATTTATAGTGGGTGCAGAAAACTTTTTTCATAAATATACAACGATCGCCAATACGATGACACACAGTTTTTTCTCAGGCATTTTAAATCTTGCACTTCGTAGTAGAGTAGCAGCTACACTATACATTGTACTTTTAATCGCAATGTTTGCTATTAGTGTTCGTGGTGTTATGCCAGTTGTTGGACAAGAACTTATGCCTCCAATGGATACAGGTGGAGTGAAGGTTTCTATAGTTACTGACTCAAACCTTCCGATTGAGGAGAGTCAAAAGATCTTAGAAAAAGCCAATAAAATCATTAATGAAGCTGGAAAACTAGAATATCTCTCAAGCTCTATAGGAAGTGAAGCAGGGATACTAAGCATCGGGAGTGGGAGCGGCATAGATCATATCGCCATCACCGCAACTTATGTCAACAGATACGAGAGAAAAGCAAGCATTTGGGATATAGAACATATACTCAGAGAAAAACTCTCACAAATTCCCCATATCAAATCGCTTGATGTTGTTGATTATGGTGCAACAGCTCTTGCAAGTATTCGTGCTAACATCGATGTAACACTTTCAAGCAAGGACTTAGATAAACTCCTTGAAGCTGCTTCAACTGTGAAAAAAGCGATGATGAATACACAAGGTGTAGTTTCGGTTTCTCAAACATGGCAAAAAGATAAAACAGTTTATAATCTCAATATCGATGAGCAAAAAATTAACCTGTATGGCTTAGATATGGATAGTATAGCTGCACAACTTCAAGTACTACTTCGTGGTGCTGTTATATCTACTTTCCCTCTTGTAAACGCGACAGATTATGGGATGCGAGTTTGGGTTGATAAGTCATATAGAAATCAACCACAAAAAGTGCTCTCAACACTTTTAGATACACAAAAAGGAAAAATTCCACTTAATGCTATTGCTACGATCTCTAGTGATATGGAACCAAGTATCATAACAAGAGAGGGTCTAGAGTATACAATCAATGTATATGGTTACAGAGAAAAAGCGGCAATCTCACATATAATGAGCTCATTTGATAAAGAGTTTGAGGGGATGCAACTACCTCAAGGTGTCACTATGGAGCAAACAGGAGATATCAAACAGTTTAAAGAATCAGCTGCTAGGATGGTGAGTGCTATTATCTTTGCTGTGATGCTTATCTTTTTTACAATCATCGCTCTTTTTAACAGTATCAAAATCTCTTTGATGATTATATTTTCTATCCCTTTAACTATCATTGGAGCATCATGGATTATGTTGGGTCTTGATTATCATACCTCTATGCCTGCTATGATGGGCTTTATTTTACTCTCTGGAATTATTGTAAATAATGCCATTTTGCTTATCCACTTTGCACTTGAGAAGATGGAAGATGGAATGGAAAAAGTGGATGCGATGAAAGAGAGTATTCGTATTAGAACGCGACCAATCCTTATGACTGCATTTGCTGTAGCTGCGGGGATGTATCCTGTTGCTATGGGTCATGCCATTGGTTTAGAGAGACTTGCACCTCTTGGTGCAGTTGCCATTGGTGGACTTATTGTAGGGACTTTTTTAACACTTGTTTTTATACCTCTTATATTTATCTGGGTGGTGAAAAAGTAATCTCTACTTTTGTTCCTTCCCCCTCAATAGAGTCGATTTTTATGCGAAAATCGTACTCTTTGATGATACTCTCCACAATGTTTAAACCTACTCCAAATCCACCAGCATAAGAGTTTGCTCGTACAAAACGTTTGAATATCACTTCGAGTTTCTCTTTGGCTATCCCTATCCCTGTATCTTCAACGATGAAACTATTGTGAGTAGTTGCAATACTAATAGTACCGTGAGGGTTTGAGTACTTGATGGCGTTTGAGATGAGATTGTTTGCAAGCATTTTTGCTTTGATAGGAGTAATGGTGATAAAGCAAGGTTGTAGCTGTGTTTTAAGTTGAATATTTTTTTTCTCTAAAAGTTCACCAAAATAAGCTATCGCTTCAGCAACAGTCATACTAAAATCAATCTCCACAGCACTCTCTTGTTTTGTATCAAAACTGATGTAACTTAAAGAGGAGTAGATATCATAAAGTTGTTTGGTACTGATACTGATATTTTTTACAATTTTTTCATCATAAACTTTTTTAGATTTTATCCTAGAAGTACTCATCATTAAGGCTGTAATGGGTGTATTGAGTTCATGTGTTGTATCTTTGACAAACTCCTCAATCTCCTGCATCTTATCACGAATAGGTCTGAGAAACATATAGGATAAAAAGACAGAGATTATGATGATAAAAAAAGCGGTAAAGATGACCGTGTAGGCTATCTTATTTTTAAGATTCATGATATTACGACTACATTGAGAACTTTGTACTACAACATACTCAACCCCAAGATGCCCAGCAGCATGGCGAGAAACAAGGGTAAAAAAACTCCCTTGCATATAGAAATCTTTAGAGAAGTTTACCTCTTGCTCTATCTTTCCATCTAAGAGTTTTTTCTCTTTGTCATAAAGGGCAACTAAAGCATAGGGAAAGTGCTCAAGTTTGTACTCTTTATGCATCATATCAGCTTGAATAATTTGCGAGCTTACCTTGTCTGCTATGTTGGTCATCTTATAGTAGTTGTTGTTCATCTCCATACTTACTTGGGAGTTAAAAAACCAGTAAGCGGCAAGTGCTAAAAATAAAAAAGAGGAGATAAGATAGAGTGCTAAAAAGGAATAAAAAGATTTTTTGGTGATTTTATTCATAAAGATACCCTTCACCACGGATAGTTTGGATCTTCTCTTTGCCTATAATCTCACGAAGTGTTCTAATGTGTGAACGCAGTGTCGCATCACTGGGAAGTGTCTCAAAATCCCAGATATTTTGCATCAACTCCTCTGAGGAGATAAGCCTTTTTTGATTGTTTAAAAAGTAGTTGAGAAGAAGGGTATCCTTGGTCGCAAGGGTAACCTCCTCCTTATCTTTGATGATTTTTTTAGAGTTTGCATAAAAAACTATCCCCTCATCTATAAGTATCTCTTGATTGGTCTCAATGTTGAAAAGTCGCTTGGTGTTGAGTATGCGAGCATGAAGCTCCTCAAGCTCAAAAGGTTTTTTGATGTAGTCATGTGCCCCTATATCAAAAGCTTTTTGGAGGTAGTTTGTGTCGGTATAGGCGGTGATGAAAATGGTTGGGGTGTTATCACTAAAAGAGCGAAGCTCCTCTAGCAGTTCAAGACCATTTTGTCCTGTAACATTGATATCGAAGATAAAAAGATCATACTTCTTTGTCTCTAAGTGTTTATGAACCTCTTGGGAGTTATAAGCATACTCAACATGAAAACTCTCTTGTAAAAAATCGAGCAATATATCGGATAAAACGGCATCATCTTCCATTAAAAGTATCTTCATAATATCCCTTTCTTTAGCTATTTTAGCGTAAAATACATAATGCTTATAAAGATAGATGATATAAATAATGATGATATAAAGATATATAAAGAGCTTAGAGAGAATGCTTTTCGTAGTGATAACAGCTTCATAGCCGATAGCCCAAAAGTGGTGAATTTACTCTTAGAGGGTGAGTTGGAGATACGAAGTATCTTGGCGACACAAGAGTACTATGATGAGTATTTAAGCCTTGTAGAGAAAAAACAGATACCAAAGTGCTATGTGACAACAAAAGAGGAGATGGGGAAGATTGTGGGGCATAAGATACACCACAACTGTATGATGCACGGCATCCGTCCCCCTTTAACACCCTTAGAAGAGTTAGGAAGTGAGCTTATTATCCTTGATAATATCACCTCAAGTGAAAATGTAGGCTCTATCGCAAGAAGTGCAGCCGCCCTTGGTGTAAAGAGTTATCTTTTACCAAAGAGCTCTCCTCACCCTTTTAATAGACGAGCTCTTCGTGTCTCAATGGGGTATGCTTCTTATCTTCAAACACATGTTTTTGATGATATAAAACTTCTTATTCCAGCCTTACAAGAGCTTGGTTATAAGGTGTATGCAGCTGAGGTGAGTGAAGATAGCTCTTTTTTGGCAGAGGTAGATGTAGCAGAAAAGTGGGCACTTTTAATGGGACATGAGGGGCGAGGAATTGCAGAAGATATCTTAGCATTGTGTGATGAAGTAGTTACTATAGAGATGCAAGAGAATGTCAAAAGTTTTAATGTTGGAGTGGCGGCATCGCTTATAATGTACCAATTTCAAAGAAAAGTATCACTAAAAAATTAAATTTGTTATATAATGCTTGTATATAATCTAAGGAGTTATTTTGGATCATGTGTATATTGGGCGACAGCCTATTTTAGACCAAAACTCAGAACTTTGTGCTTATGAGATTCTTTATAGAAATTCACAAAAGAGTGCAAGTATCAACGATGATAGACATGCGAGTGCAGCAGTTATCAACAGTGTATTAAATAAGTTTGGTACAAAAACATTACTTGGTGATAGACGAGCATTTGTCAAAATTGATGAAAAGTTTTTGATGCATGATCTTATTTTTAGTATCCCAAAAGAGTTTTTTGTTTTTTCTTTCTTTGCAACAATTGAGATGAGTGAAAAGGTAGTTGAACGTATAGAACAACTTCATTCCAAAGGGTATATCCTCTCTATAAATGACATCTCGTTAGATGAAAATACACTTTTGAGATATAAAGAGGTTCTCCCTTTTATTGATTATGTAAAGATAAATTTTAATGTATATGATGTACATGGTGAAAAAGGTATCTGTGAGGGTTTTAAAAAGCATAATATTACTATTATAGCTACAAAGATTGAAGATGCTAAAACATACAAGCATGCACGTGAGTACGGTTGTGACTGGTATCAGGGGTATTTTTTCTCTAAACCACAGATTTTAGAAAATGAAAAATACGAACCACAACAGATGCAAATCTTAAAACTTTACAATCTCTTGATGCAAGATGTAAACATAGATGAGATAACAAATGAGTTTGAGAACAATCCTGAAATCACAGTACAACTGTTACAGTTTATAAACTCTGGGGCTTTTCATTTTAAACAAAGAATCTCTTCAATTCACCATGTCTTAACTCTTGTTGGTCGTGTTTCTATAGCTCAATGGCTGATGCTTATGATCTACTCAAAATCTGTTTCTAAATCCTCTGAGCAATCACCTTTAATGCTCATGGTAAAAAATAGAACAGAGATGATGGAAAGAGTGCTGAAACTTTTAAAACCAAATGTACGAAGTAATGCTCTTGGTGAAGCATATCTTGTAGGTGTTTTATCTTTGATGGATAGTATCTTTGGAGTTAGTTTAGAGAGTATCTTAGAAACTATTAATGTTTCAGATAAGGTAAAAGAAGCTCTTTTAGAAGAAAAAGGAGCTCTTGGAAATATTTATCGCTTAGTACGGTATGTAGAAAACTTCAATACCTCCGCAGTAGTAAAGTTTGAGCAAAGATACAATCTCCCAGCAGGTGCCATTAATAGCATAGTTTTAGAGAGTATGCAAGAGGTTCATAGGTTTGAGAATCCTTAAGATAGATAGATAATGGTATAATTTCAAAAAAAGATATAACTATGAAATTTTCTACACTTCCTCTCTCTGATGAGATGCTCCAAAACCTTGATGCCTTAGAGTATAATGAAACAACACCCATTCAAGCTGAAGCCCTTCCCCATATACTTCAAAAAAAAGACCTTATAGCTCAAGCAAAGACAGGAAGCGGGAAGACAGCTGCCTTTGGTATAGGCTTACTTGAAGCCCTAGATGTAAAAAAGTTTCGTGTGCAGTCTCTTGTTCTTTGTCCCACTCGTGAACTTGCAGACCAAGTAGCCAAAGAGCTTCGTCGTCTTGCAAGATTTAAGCACAATATCAAGATTTTAATCCTCTGTGGAGGGGAGAGTTTTGGAAAACAACTCGGCTCACTCTCCCATCAGGCTCACATCATTGTAGGAACCCCTGGTCGCGTTTTAAAGCACCTAAATAAAGAGAGTCTTAGTTTAGAAAATCTTCAAACTCTTGTTTTA
>Ga0256828_1001816_pt1 | contig 13145 bp, 6 predicted proteins | sample CV88metaG_FD_185993 | JGI IMG/M metagenome (GOLD analysis project Ga0256828, IMG submission 185993) | Hydrothermal vent microbial communities from East Pacific Rise, Pacific Ocean - CV88 | ecosystem: Environmental > Aquatic > Marine > Hydrothermal vents | place: Pacific Ocean: East Pacific Rise... | reverse complement strand
TACAAAACATCTTTATATAGCTAATGGTGAACAGATTAATATATACTCTGCTACACCATTAGTATATAATAAACATATAAAAGATATCAATTTAGGTTATGAGGCTATTGATTTAGAACTCTCAGATGATAATGCAACACTATTTGTGAGTAGTTGGACAAATATATATGTATATAGTATGCCACTAGCAACAGATAGTTATATGGGTAGTTTAAATATACATGGTGCAATGATGGCAGATAGGGAACATCAAAGATTTATGATAGTCGATTCTGTTGATGGTATATCGATGTATGACTTATCTAACCCACTATTACCTATACATCTTGGTACAATGTATGTAGGTGATGTATCTTCTTTGTCTTTATCTTATGATAAGAATTTTATTTATACTTATGGTATGGATAATGGCTTTGCTATCAGTGATCCTTCTTTATATGCTCCTATTAGATAAATCTTATCTGCATAAGCATTTACTGCTTATGTGGATTATCAGATAAACTACAAAATATAAATTGACAAATATCATAAAATTTATTTTGGAATTATGTTATAATAAAATAAGTAGCGTTTCAAGGTCTATCTAAAAGGTAGTGTTTATGTAGTTGTGAAAAAGGAGTCAAAAATGAAAAAGGTATTAGTGCCATTGTTGGTAGTTGGTAGTATGGTCTCTTCCCTAAATGCTGTAGATGTAACGCTCAAAGAGAAGATAGCAGGGTTGTATGTGGCATTTTTTGATAGGGCTCCTGATGAGAGTGGATTAAACTACTGGATAAACCGAGGACAGACAATGAGTCAAGAGGTAGTTTTAAATCAAGAGGCTGCACTATTTGCAACTCATCCGAGTTTTGATAGAGCATACGGAGATTTGGACAATAGATCTTTTGTAGAAGAGGTGTATAAAAATACATTAGGTAGAGAAGGTGATGAGGCAGGAATTAACTACTGGACAAGTAGATTAAATTTACCTGCAAGTGATCCTAACTATCTAAGTAGATCTGATTTTGTAGCACTGTTTGTAGATATAGCATTGACATTTGATAGAAATGATCCTCAATATGCCAATTTGAGTCAAGAAGATTTAGAACAAGCTCAACTAAGACATGATTTGTTAGCCAATAAAGTAGAAGTTGCACTTAGATTTGTCAATGATTTGGGTAGTCGTACTAATGTTGCAGATAATCAAAATCCAGAAGATGACCCTGCATACAAAGCTAGTATCAAGATACTCTCAGGTGTCACAGAATCACATACAACAGTAGATAGTGTAGTCTCTTATCTTGATGGTATTATGCAGATAAATGATCCGATAGAAATTATCAATAAAAATGTGCAAAGTACATCTTTTATCTCTTTAAATCGTGTTGATATCTCATTGATAGGTAGTGTAAAAGATAAGTATAATGAAAATAATTTAAGGGCTGTACATCATGATGATGTTTCTTCTTTTATAGGAGAGGGTTCTCTTGATCTTAGTAATATAGATACACCTATAGAATTAATAAGTGGTAAATTCTATAATGTAAAAGTAACATTGAGTACTTCAAAAGCATATCCAGAAGGTGTAAACTTTTCATTTGTTCTTGTAAAAGAAAATAATGAAACAGTAGAAGGAGAAAAACTATTTTCTAAAAATGTTTATAGTATAAGAAAAGAGATTGATGAAAGTGGTGAATTTGTTTTTGATGTACCTGTTTATATTGGTAATGATTTGGAAGAAGGTAAATATAGCTTTAATGTATATGCACAAGAAGATGATTTGGATATTTTATCTGTTATTCAAAAAAGAGTTTCAGAAGTATCACAAATAGGTGGCTTATATGTTAATGTAAAACAAGATGAAGATTCTCAAAAGATTGAAATCATTGACTTGAAAACACCATTATATGTAGATTTGCCATATAAAGATATATTTATAAATGGTCATACAAATCGACAAGCAGGAAAAGCATCTTTTGCTTTGGCAAATACTCATACTGAACCAAAAACTGTAAAAATTTCTGCTACTATGAAACTAAATGGTAATGATATAAACTTAATGTTATTGGATTCAAATAGTGGTGAAATTAAAAATGAAATACAATATACAATACCTGTATTTAGAGAGGATGAAAAAAGTACAGGGACTTATAATATAGATATCACATATTATTTGCCTGAAAATCAATATAGCCATATTATATCTATGTTGCCTGATATGTCAAAAGATGAATCTGAAGATGGTGTGTCGAGTGAAATTCAATGGCATATAGAAGATGTCAATGATAGTGTAAGTGTAGATGATAATTTGCTTAGTGCAGTAGAGTTGTCAAAGTTTGAGAATAATTTTCTTGTAACAGAAAATGCAACATCTACACAATTTACACTACATGATTTTACTCATGAACTTTTTTATAGTAGTGATAACTATAAATGGGTTCAAAGTGCAGTGTTTGATCGTAGTATAGATGCGATTATAGATTATGATGATAATATAGCGTATGTATTTAGTGATAGAACATATGCTAAGTATGACAAAGTCAAAAAAGAGTTGATAGGTAATTGGTATGATAGAGATGGTACTATCACTTTACCAGGTGGTTTAGTTATCACAGATCCGATGTGGAAAGGTATCCCTTTTGATACTATAGATGCTACTGTAAAAAATGGAGATATAGTTTATATCTTTAGTGGTAGTAAATATGTTAGATATTCTATATCACAAAATAAAGTTATAGAAGATGAAGATGAAGATGGATATGAAACATCAGCGAAGATATCTATCATTAACTTTGCAACAGGTATGCCTTTTACACATGTAGATGCAGCAGTCAATGACTATCATGGGTATATATATCTGTTTAATGCCGGTCAATATGTTAAAATCAATATGAATACATTTTGTGTAGAAGATGGTGTGCAAAATGTAGCTGATAAATGGGGAGATGTAGGTACTATAACAGCAGCTTTATCAGATAGTAAAGGGAAAAACAGAGTTGTTTTCTTTGATGGTAAAAATGCAAAAACAAAATTTTTGAATTATGGAGAGTATCTGTTTAAGTACGGAAGTGATTATAAGCAACAGTTTGGAAATAAATCAAAAGCTGCATTGAGTTTTGATTGTGCTTATGGTATAAATGGAACATGGATGATACCAGGTCTTCATGCATATGCATACTCTAAGATAGATTTTGATTTATTGGATCATTCTTTTAAGATACTAAACTTTGATAGTCAAGCAGATGCATCTGTGAGTAAGTTACACCCTTTAGCAGATGAAAATATGCTTAATAATGCAAAAAGTTTAAATGGAATGAGATTACTTTTAGAAGCAATGGGGACTACATATTTCAATGAAAATAATATGACAGAAAGAACAGTAACTCAAGTTATTAGTGATAGTGCACATATAACACAAGATCTTGATGAAACCAAAAATACTTTAAATAATATCTCAGAGATACCATTGATTCAGGAAAGATGGTATGAGTCTAAAGATTTATTTAAGACTATTGTTGTGGTTTGGATTGTCCCTGTGAATGTAACAGTTGGGATAGAAGGATCTCTCAATATTGATGGTAAATTAAAATTTAGAGATATTGATATGGAAGTAGGTCTTAATACACCGTTTAATTTATCTACTTATGCAACAGCAGATGTTGATGTGGGTGCAGCAAAAGTTGGTGTAGAAGGAGATGTTGATGTAGTAAATGGTGGACTCAATGCATCTATCATTGCTGGATTAAGAGTTGATGAAGAGTATAATCTAGTATATGGATTGGAAGAAAATGTTGATTTTACTTTAAATGTTATACAAGCAGCATTCTCAGTATATGCAAAAGTTTGGGGTAAAGTAGAGTGGTGTGAAGAATGTGTTAAATTTTTGGGATGTGCTAGTGTGCCTTGTGGAGTTGGATATTATGAATATGACGAAGAAGTATATAGAACTCCTTGGTTGTTCAATAGAATTTGGAACTTGTTACATGAAAAACAAGATCTTATAAAACTTCCTATAGAGTAAAAGGTTTGTAACAGATGATTAAAGGTATATGGTTATTTGTAGTATTGGTTGTGTGGCTTAATGCATATGAGTGTTATAACTCATATGCATATAGAGACCATCACAATATTATTACTTCTATGAAACAAAGAGCTGTTAAAGAAAAAACTGAAATAGATGCGACTTTACATATCAGGAATTTGGAAGAAAATGGTACCAACTATAGTATTTTTTGGTTGGAAAATGGTATTTTACAAAAAGATATGATAAATCCAGAAGATATATATGCTCCATTTATCGTAAAAAGAACTAAAAATAAAAATGAATTTCAAATCATTAAACTGATGAGTATATCTAAAGATAGAGTATTACAAAAACGGTTGATAGGTATGATTGATACTTTACAATACAAAGATAAAAATGGTAGTTATAAATTTATAAACTCTTTAGGTAGTGTAGAGGTTAAACAGTTAAATATCAACAACATATATCATCTTACTAGACTACACCAATATATAAAAAACAAACTTGATAAAAATACAAAGTTTATATATAGTGATACAAATATAACACTTGATAATGATTGTGTTAGTTGGGATAAGATAGAGTCTTTTGATGGTTTGAAAATCTATATTGATTTGATGGATGTTAGTATCTTTGATAAAAGAGAATTTAGTTTGACTAAATTAAAAAGTCAGTTACCAAAAGGACATTGGTTTTTTAGTCTAGGAACAGATATATCAAAATGGGGCTTTGGCACTCCTCAGCAACAGATAAGTTTTCAAGATGCATTGAGTAAGTTTGATATGTATCAGCAAGAGATGAAAACTATCTTATATGATCGTAAAAAGTTTTTGATTTGGTTAAAAGAACATCAAGAGTTTTTATCTTACCTAGATGATATGCTAAAGTCAAAAGAGTTAGATGATGAAGTAAGTAAGATACTCTTTGCAAGACTTGGTGCATTAAACAGTGCTACTAGTAGTAATGTTTTAGCTTCAGTATTATTGGATACAGATATATCTCAAAGAGATAGATTTAGAAGTTTGATGGGACTGAAAAATACATCAGCACCATTAGATGATACAATATTGGAAGAGTTGATCTCTTATGGATTGTCTAGTGAATCCAATAAAGATCAAATGCAAAAAGCTGTAGGTATGGTTATCGGTACTTTGGCAAGAGAAAGGATAGATCGTGTTCCTGAACAGTATGAGAGATTATCAGATGCTATAGTTGATGCGATTGAAAACAGTAATGATAAACTAGTAGCTTTAAATGCAGCTGGCAATATGTTACAAACAGCACCACAAAATGTAGTAAATGCTGTAGATGAAGTAATCACTAATAATACAGATGCTCTAAATAGAAAAAAAAGTGCTGATGCTATAGTGAAAATGGGAAAAACATCTTTATCTAGTTTGGAGTTTAAAACACTTATAGACAAAGAATCAAGCAAACAGACTAAAAGTAGTATGATTATGGCAAGTGCAAAATCAAAAGATTTTCAACATAATAAAAAATTTCATAATTATCTTTTGGATCTTGCAAAAAATAGAACTGTGTATTCAGATAGTAGATTGGCTGCTTTAAAAGCTTTAGAAGAGTCTGATTTTGTTGAGAATCAAAAAAATAAAAAAACGATTAGAAAAATGATGATAAATGAAAAAGATATATATATTTTACAAGAGCTAAAAAAAATATATCGAGCTAAATAGTTTATGAGAAGAATGATATTACCTTTTCACTAATGTTAATATGCTAAAATATACTCAATTTTTATAAAATGAGGTTATTTGGGTGACAAATATTATATTATGTGGAGGGAATGGTACAAGATTATGGCCTATAAGTCGTACTCTTATGCCTAAACAGTTTGTAAAGTTGTTTGATGATGAGTCTTTGTTTCAGTTAACGATAAAGAGAAACATAAATTTTTGTGATAAACAGATAATCGTTTCAAATGCAGAGCAGTACTTTTTAGCAAAAGATCAGATAGAAGAACTTGATATAAAAGATATACAAAGCAGTTTTTTACTAGAACCTGTAGGTAGAAATACTGCTCCTGCGATAGCATTAGCTTGTTTTTCGTTAGATAGTGATGAGGTGGTTTTAGTTTCTTCATCTGACCATATGATCAAAAATCAAACCAATTATGAAAATGTACTCTCTCAAGCTCAAGAGTTTGCTACAAGTGGATATCTTGTAACTTTTGGTATAACTCCTACATATCCAGAAATTGGATATGGGTATATAGAGGCTGATGGTTCTGATGTAAAAGCATTTCATGAAAAACCTGATTTAAAAACAGCTCAAAAATATCTTTCTATGGGTAACTTTTTTTGGAACTCAGGGATTTTTTGTTTTAAAGCAGGTGTATTTTTAGAAGAGTTACAAAGGTATTCTCCTGATATTTATGAAGCATCAAAAAGAGCATACGAAAGTGCTAAAAAAGATGATATCATAAGGATAGAGTATGATGATATGCAAAATATACCAGAGGATAGTATCGACTATGCTGTTATGGAAAAAACTAGTAAAGTCAAAGTAGTAAGTGCTGATATAGATTGGTCTGACTTGGGTAGTTTTGATGCTCTGGATGCTGAATTTGCCAAAGATGAAAATGGTAATACTCTCAATGATAAACTTATAGCGGTGAATTCACAAAATAACTTTATATATGCAAAAGATAGAGTTGTCGCATTGGTTAATATAGATGATCTTATCGTTGTAGATACTCCTGATGCTTTACTTATAAGTAAAAAGGGTGATTCTCAAAAGATTAAAGATATCGTAAAAGAGTTAAAAGTAAGAGATAGTGATCTTCCTCATACACATTTAACAGTCCATAGACCATGGGGTAGATATACTATATTGGAAGATAAAAAAGGCTATAAGATTAAAAAGATTATAGTTCATCCTAGCAAAAGATTGAGTTTACAAAAACATTTCCATAGAAGTGAACATTGGGTTGTTGTGAGTGGTATCGCTTTAGTGACCATAGGAAAAGAAGAATCACTTGTAAAAGAAAACGAGTCTATATATATCCCTATAGGAGAAGAACATCGTCTTGAAAACCCTGGTAAAGTTGATGTTGTATTGATAGAAGCACAAGTTGGTGATTACTTAGGAGAAGATGATATCGTTCGTATAGAAGATGATTTTGAAAGATTGTAAATGAAGCAAATATTTTTAGTATTGTGGTCATATAGATACTTTATACTCTCTTCGATAAAAACAGAGTTTAAAAGTCGTTTTATTCGTAGTAAACTTGGTGGTTTATGGATGGTTATACATCCATTGGCACAAGTTTTGGTATATGCTTTGATACTCTCTCATATACTACAAGCTAAACTGCCTCATATCCAAAGTGAATATGCTTACTCTATATATCTTTTAGCAGGTATTTTAGGGTGGAATCTTTTTGTTGAAGTTTTAGCTAAAACATTAAATATCTTTATAGATAATGCAAACTTACTTAAAAAAGTAAATTTTCCAAAGTTGACACTACCACTTATTGCTATAGGTAGTGCATTAATCAATTTTATTTTACTATTTTTTATCATTTTGATAGTTTTTGCTATGTTGGGACATATACCATATCATGCTATATATGCTATCCCTGTAGTTGTAGTAGTTACACTTATATTGGCTATGGGTATAGGTTTGTTTTTGGGTATTTTAAATGTTTTTATACGAGATATCGGTCAGGTTATGGATGTGGTTTTAAACTTTTGGTTTTGGTTAACACCTATTGTTTATATGGTTTCTATCATCCCTCAAGAGTATAGAGGATTGTTGTTACTAAATCCTATGAGTAGTATCATCATTGCTTACCAGGATATATTGGTATATGATAGATTTCCTCAATGGAGTTTATTGGTATATCCTATGGTATTGGGTATGGTTATGTTATATATGGCTATGTTTATGTATAAAAAAGCACATCAAGAAATGGCAGATGTATTATGAGTTATGTATTAAAAGTTAGCAATATATCGAAGCAGTATGATGAGTATAGTTCAGAGATTAAAAGAGTTCTGCGTTGGTTTGGGTTTGATTTTAAGCCACTCATCTCTCACTATATATTGAAAAATATAACTTTTTCTTTGGCTCAAGGAGAAGCTATAGCTATAGTAGGAGAAAATGGTGCAGGTAAAAGTACTTTACTTAAAATTATAGCCAATACTCTTAAACCAAATAGTGGTACAGTAGATATCAAAGGTAGAGTATCTGCTATATTGGAATTGGGAATGGGATTTCATCCTGATATGACTGGTAGAGAAAATGTATATCATTCAGCAGGTTTGATGGGATTTAGTAAAAAGCAGATAGATGATGTGATAGAACATATTGAGGATTTTGCTGAGGTAGGAGAGTATTTTGATCAGCCTGTTAGGACTTACTCAAGTGGTATGCAAGTTAGAGTTGCTTTTAGTGTAGCTACAGCATATAGACCAGAAGTTTTGATTATAGATGAAGCTTTATCCGTTGGAGATATATATTTTCAACATAAAAGTTTTGCTCGTATTAGAGAATTTCAACAGCTTGGTACGACTTTGATTTTAGTATCTCACGATAGAAATACTATCCAAGCTATATGCAATCGTGTTTTATTGTTGCAAGATGGGTATATCATCAAAGATGGAGAAGCAGAAGAGGTTATGGACTTTTATAATGCTCTCATTGCCGATAAGGAAAACCAAACGATAGAACAGACAAATGTTAATGGAGAGGTACAAACTATATCAGGTAATAAAAAAGCTATATTAAAGTCTGTAAAACTTTTAGATATGGCTCAAAGACCTATACAGTATGTCAACATATCTGATAAAGTTACTTTAAATGTCACTATAGAGGTGAAACAAGATATCGAACAAATGGTAGTTGGGTATCTTATCAAGGATAAGTTAGGACAAGATATATTTGGAACCAATACTTTTTATCATGATAAAGTTTTATATGATTTAAAAGCAGGAGATATTATAGATTATAGTTTTGATTTTGATATGAATATAGGAGTAGGTTCCTACTCTATATCTATCGCAGCACATGCATTAGAACATCATATCAATGAAAACTATATATGGGTTGATAAAGCGATAGTATTTCAAGTAGTAAATAGTAACAAAAAAGAGTTTGTAGGGTTATCATGGATAGAACCGGAGATAAAGGTAAAAAATGAAACAAGATGATTTTTATAAAGCATTTGAAGATAAGTATAGAGGTTCAAGAGAAGATATAAAAAAAAGACAACAGATATATTTACCATTTGTGAAAACTTTACAAGAGATATATCCTAAGAGTAAAGTTATTGATATCGGATGTGGTAGAGGAGAGTGGTTAGAACTTTTAAGAGATTTAGGCATAGATGCTATAGGTGTAGATAATGACAAAGCTATGTTAAAAGTAGCCCATAAATACTCTTTGAATGTTTTACAAGATGATGCTATCTCATATATAAAAAGTTTGCCTGATGATAGTTGTATGGTTATCAGTGCTTTTCATGTAGTAGAACATATATCTTTTGAGGATATCCAAGTATTGGTTACTGAAGCATTAAGAGTGTTGAAACCAGCAGGGTTACTTATACTTGAAACACCAAATCCTGAAAATGTTAGAGTCTCTAGTGAATATTTCTATATAGACCCTACACATATAAAACCATTACCTTCTAGTTTGATGAGTTTTGTTTTGGAGTATTATGGTTTTGCTAGAGTTAAACAGTTAAGATTACAAGAAGAAAAATCCTTGATAAATCAGAAAGAGGCTACTATCCGTGAAGTATTTGAAGGAGTTAGTCCTGACTATGCTGTGATAGGTCAAAAAGAGGCTGATAAAAGTATCTTAAAAAAGTTTGATAAGTTTTTTGATAAAGATTATGGAGTATCTTTAGATATGGTTTATGATAAGTTCTCAAATACTCTTTATCAATTAAATAGTAGTATCGAATTGATTGAAAAAAATACTATAATACTGGAAAGAAAAATAGATGATATTTCTATAGAAGTAGCAGATACTAAACAACAAACCTTATCGTTGGAAGCAGATATCAAACAACATATAGATGATAATATAAATCATTTTAACTATATAGAAGAAAAGTTTACAGACTCTTTTAATAGAATTGCTGCATTGGAAAGTAGAGTAGTAGAAGCAGAGATGCGATATACAGAACTTCTAAATAGTAACTCATGGAAGTTTACATATCCTCTTAGAAAAGCTAGACAGGCTTTTAGATGGTTTTATACAGGGGTATATCACTGGGTAACATTCTCTCCTACAAGTCGTCCAAGAAGAGTTGCAAAAAAGTTGTTAGTGAAAGTGAAAAACTATCTACAAAAACATCCAAATTTAAAAGTTAAAATCAAACAAATACTATATAGGTTTCCTATCTTAAGAACTAAAGCATTGGATATTATCAATACTTCAAATGAACCAATCTCTCAAAATAAATATCAAGAGTTTTGTGATAATAAAAAAGTTGATGCTGTTTTAAATGAGATAGATATATACAAAACAATGGAAGTTGAATTAGAAAAAAAAAGGAAGCTTTAGTATGAAAAATTTATTGGTTTTAAACTTTTTCCCTGCATTTACTCCACCATCGAGTGGGGGAGAGCTGAGATATTTTCATATGTATGATTATCTCAGTAAGTATTATAACATTACACTGTTGTCTCCTACTTATAATGATGTTGATGTAGAGGTTGTTGAGCATAGTGATACTTTTAGAGAGTATAGAATACCAAAAGAAGATATACACAATAGTATCCATTGGCAATTAGAACAAGAAAATTTTGCTACAGAGTTTTCAGCACTAACTTGTGCTTATAGTGGACAGTATTTTAATCAATATCATAAATATTATTTAAAATTATATCAAGATGCAGATATTATTATACACGAATCACCTTTTATGTTGAGGTATGATATATTTTTTGGTATCGATAAAAAACCAAGAGTTTATAACAGTTATAATGTTGAATATGAGCTTTTAAAACAGATATACAAAGTAGAACAAGCTAAATCTCATTTACAATATATCTATGATCTTGAAAAAGAGTTAGTTTCTAAGGCTGATTTGGTTTTTGCTATATCCAATGATGAAAAAGAAAAGTTCTATAAGTATTATGGTAGAGATAAAGATGATATCAAGTTAGCACCAAATGGTATCATTCCACAAGAGTGGGATATAACTCGTAAAGAGATAAAAAGTGCTACAGCATTTTTTATAGGTAGTGGGCATCCACCTAATATGGAAGCTGTAAACTATATTGTCAATCATTTGGCAGATAAGTGTAAAGATATTGAGTTTATCATTGCAGGAAGTTGTTGTAGTGGTATTGAAACTGATAAACCAAATGTAAAAATGTTGGGCTTAGTTAGTGAAGAGGAAAAATATAAACTGTTTGCTACTTCGGATATAGCTATAAACCCTATGTTTTCAGGGGCTGGAACAAACTTGAAAACTTTAGAGTATATGGCTATGGGTATCCCTATGATTAGTACTTCTATAGGTGTTAGAGGCATAGATATAGAAGATAGTAAACATTTTGTTTTAGCAGATAAAGATAATTTTGCACAAAAGATTAAATCAACAATATCTAATGATACTCTTAAAAGTAAAGTATCTACAAATAGTAAAGAGTATATTAATGAACAATTTAGTTGGCAAAATATAGTTAAAAATGTAAAGTGTCAACTAGATAGTTTACAACCAAAAGTTGATAAAACTGTACTTTTACTAAATGATTTTGAAGTTTCATCTCCATTTGGAGGAGGAGAGATAAGAATCAATAAGCTTTATAGTGAGTTATCAAAAACATATAAAGTTTTTCTGCTTTGTTTAAATGACCAAGACCATATAAAACATACTTGGATTACTGATAGATTTTGCCAAGTATCGATTCCTAAAACCAAGCAACATAAAAAAGAAGAACAAAAATACAACTCTCAATCTGCCATAAGTACAAATGATATAGTAAGTTCATTTATGATAACACAAAATGAAACTTATATGGATATCGTTCAAGTTTATAATAATAATTGTGATGTTGTGATACTTTCTCATCCTTATTTGTATGAAGCTATTGAAGATTTAGAGTGTAAATACCTTATACATGAAAGTTTAAATGTTGAGTACAAACTTAAAGAAGAATTGTTCTCAAATCATCCCTCAAAAGAATTTTTACTTGAACAAGTTAAGCATATAGAATCAGGAGCATGTTGTAAAAGTGATCTTATCATTAGTGTTTCAGATCAAGACCATGAGGGATTAAAAGAGTATATCAAAGATAAAAATACCCCTATTGTTACAGTGAAAAATGGTGTTGAGATTGTGACAGATGATTTATACCAAGAGCCTTTTATTGAAACAAAAAAAGAGTTTAAAGGTTATCCTATAGTCACTTTTATAGGTAGTGCGCATTTACCAAATATAGATTCGGCTAAGTATATAGTAGAGAGTTTAAGCGTTGAATTACCTGAAGTTATATTTGTCTTGATAGGAACGGTTTGTGATGCGATAAGACATTTGGAGATACCTAGAAATGTATTACTATTTGGTAAACTTGATGTTGAGTATAAAAATATTCTTTTGAGTATTTCAGATGTTGCTATAAATCCTATGTTTGGTGGTTCTGGTTCAAACTTAAAATTAGCAGAATATTTTGCATGGAGATTACCAACCGTAACGACATCTTTTGGTGCAAGAGGTTATGATATAGTTTCTGATAAAGAGGCTGTTATATGTGATATACAAGATTTTTCATATCATATTAAAAGAATTTTACAAGATAGTAATTTTGCCTCATTATTGGGTAATAATGCTTTTTCTTATGTTGAAGAGTATGTTGACTGGAGAGTTTTAGGTAAAGAGTTTAGATATATTTTAGATAAAGAGGTATTTCATAAAGTAAAAAAAAGATTGCTTATCGTAACACATAGATTTACAACACCTCCTTTAGGTGGTGCTGAAGTGTATCTATACCAATTGGTTCAAGCATTAGATAAAACAGACAAATTTGATATAACTATAGCATTTATAGACTCTTTTGATATAGAAAATGAGTATCACTTTAGTATAAAAGCTACACATAACACTTCAGCACTGAAACATGAATTTAAAAATGTTTCTTTTAAAAGATGTAGATATGAGGAACTT
>Ga0256828_1001815_pt1 | contig 13147 bp, 11 predicted proteins | sample CV88metaG_FD_185993 | JGI IMG/M metagenome (GOLD analysis project Ga0256828, IMG submission 185993) | Hydrothermal vent microbial communities from East Pacific Rise, Pacific Ocean - CV88 | ecosystem: Environmental > Aquatic > Marine > Hydrothermal vents | place: Pacific Ocean: East Pacific Rise... | reverse complement strand
GATACCCTAAAAAATTTGAAAAATTTAAACCTGTTTGCAAAACAAATCAACTTGAACAATGCAGTAAAGAAGAGATATCAAATGCTTATGACAATGCTATTTTATATACAGATTATTTTTTAGATAAAACAATTAAATTTCTTAAAAAATATAACAAAACTTATGAAACAGCTATGATTTATATGAGTGATCATGGTGAAAGTCTTGGAGAAAATGGGATATATCTACATGGTTTGCCATATTTTATAGCACCCCAAGCACAAAAACATATAGGGGCTTTGATGTGGTTTGGAAGTGAAATAAAAAAAGATATCAATATTACAAAAATTCAACAAAATAAAACTAAAAAATACTCACAAGATAATCTATTTCATACACTTTTAGGGATATTTGAAGTAAAAACAAAAGTATATAATAAAAATATGGATATATTACATGACAATAAATAAACAAATAACAATAACTTTTATTATATTATTAATAACAATAATATTTTTTGGTATAAGTGATGTAGATTATATAGTACAAGATAAACTATATAATTTCACTACTCATAGTTGGATTTTAGATAGAAATTTACAACCTTATAAATTTATTTTTTATGATGGGATAAAAAAATTACTGATTTTAATACCTATAACTATCATCATTGTATTAATATTTTTTAAAAATTCTAATATAATAAAAAACTACAAAAAAGGGTTGATAATAGTTTTATTATCATCTATTTTAATCCCATCTATAGTTGGCGGATTAAAAAAAATTACAAATATGCCATGCCCTAAAAATGAAATTCATTATGGTGGGAAAATGATCAAAACTGCTGTTTGGCAACGATATCCACAACCATATAACCAAATGGATAAAATTGCATGTTGGCCAGCAGGTCATGCAAGTGGTGGATTTGCATTGCTTAGTTTATTTTTTCTATTTAAAACTAAAAAAAATAGATATATAACACTTTGTATATCTTTAGTAGTTGGTTGGAGTATGGGTATTTATAAAATGTTCATAGGTGATCACTTTTTATCACATACCATTATTACAATGATATTATCTTGGTTAATTATACTTATTTTACAGAATATAAATATCAAAAAAAGTAATATTTGCAAATGTTTCAGTTAGTAACAATAATGCCAATTATTCTATATTACTATTGTGTTTAAAGAGCTTAATATATTACAAATGGTATCATAAAAGCAAATTTATATTTTAAGGAAAGTAAATGAGTATTCCAATTCATAAATATGATGTTGTTATTGTAGGAGCAGGACTTGCAGGTTGTGCAGCTGCAAGAGAAGCAGCTGAAGCGGGGCTTAGTGTTTGTGTTCTAACAAAATTACATCCATTAAGAAGCCATAGTGGAGCAGCACAAGGTGGTATTAATGCTGCTTTAAGTGAAGAAGATAGTAAAGAATTACATGAGTTCGATACAGTAAAAGGTAGTGATTATCTAGGTGATCAAGATGCTATTAAACTTATGTGTGATAAAGCACCTGAGACTATTAGATGGGCTGAAAAAATGGGAGCTGTATTTAGCAGAAAAGAAGATGGTTCTATAGCACAAAGACCATTTGGTGGGCAAAGTTCTCCAAGAGCTTGTTATGCAAAAGATAGAACAGGCTTAACACTTCTTCAAACTATTTACGAACAAGCACACAGAGATGGTGTTGAATTTAAAGATGAATATTATGTTGCTGACATTTTATACAAGGATGGAAAAATCAACGGTGTTTTTGCATATAATTTAGTTGATTCTCAACCTATGTTATTTTCAGCAAGAGCTGTTATGTTTGCAACAGGTGGTTATGGAAGAGCTTTTAAAATAAACTCAAATGCTCATGCAAATACAGGAGATGCCCTTTCTATTGTAGCAAGACATGGTTTACCACTTGAAGATATGGAATTTGTACAATTTCATCCAACTGGTATTGCAGGTAGTGGAGTTCTTATATCTGAAGCAGCAAGAGGTGAAGGTGGAAGATTATATAATTCTGAAGGTGAAAGATTTATGCATAAATATGCACCTAATAAACTTGAACTTGCTTCAAGAGATGTTGTATCAAGAGCTATTACTCAAGAGATATTAGAAGGTAGAGGTTGTGGAGAAAATAAAGATCATGTTAAGATAGATTTAACCCATCTTGGGGCAGATTTAATTAATACAAAATTACCAGAATTAAGAGATTTAGCAATTACATTCTTAGGACAAGATATGATTGAAGAACCTATCTCTATTGCAGCAACTGCTCACTATAGTATGGGTGGAATACCATGTGATATAAATGGTCATGTACGAAAAAATACAAAAGAACTTGTAGAAGGTTTTTATGCAGCTGGAGAGTGTGCTTGTGTAAGTGTTCATGGTGCAAATAGACTTGGTGCAAATTCTGTTCTTGAAGCATTATTTTTTGGAAGACATGTAGGGCAAACAATTGCAGAAGATTTAAAAGATGATACAATTCAAGCTGGAGAAGTATCTGAAGAAGATGCACAAAATGCCATCAATGAATTAGAAACTATTAAAAAAGCAAATGGAAATGAAAGAGTTCCAACTTTAAGAGAAGAATTACAACAATCTATGACAGATAATGCTGGTGTATTTAGAACAGAAGAATCATTAATAAAACAAAAAGAAATTATTAAAAATTTAAAAGAAAGATTTAAAAATATTAGAATAGATGACAAATCAGCTATTTATAATACAGATTTACAAGAAGCTGTTGAACTTGGACATATGTTAGATTTCTCAGCATTTATTGTAGAAGGTGCTATCTTAAGACAGGAAAGTCGTGGAGCTCATTATAGAGAAGATTATAAAACAAGAGATGATGACAATTTCTTAAAACATACTATGTCTTATATGGATAAAGATGGTAATCTTACAACAGAATATATGGATGTTGTGCTTGGTTATCATGAATTAGCAGAGAGAACATACTAAGGGATAAATGATGAGTAGTAAAACAAAAAAATTAACAATTAAAACTTTTAGATTTAACAAAGAAACAGATTATTTACCACACTATGATACTTTTGAAATGGAAGTTGGTGTTGATGAATTAGTTCTTGATGTTATGAATAGAATTAAATGGGAACATGATGGTAGTTTTTCATATAGAAGAAGTTGCCGTCATGGTATTTGTGGTTCTTGTGCTGTAAAAGTAAATGGTAAAGCAACACTTGCTTGTAAAGATAGAGTTCATGATCTTGTAGATATATTTGGGGAAGAACTAATTATTGAACCTCAAAGTAAAAAAAGAGCATATAAAGATATGGTTATTGATAAAGCTGATTTCTGGAGTAAATATGATTCTGTTCAACCATACCTTGTAGCTGATATAGAAGAACACCCAGAAAAAGAAAATCTTGTATCTATTGAAGAAAATGAACAAATAGATGAGGCTGATTATTGTATTCAATGTGGAGCTTGTTATTATTCTTGTCCTGCTGTAGAAGTTAATCCAAACTATACAGGACCAGCTGCTCTTGTAAAAGCTTGGAGATTTAATGCAGATGTAAGAGATGATGCTACAAATGCGAGATTAGAAAATTTACAAAATCTTGGAACTGGTATTTGGGATTGTGTTAAATGTAATGAATGTGCTGAAGCATGTCCAAAAGAGATTAATCCAATTGATAAAATTACAAAATTACATCAACAAACTTTCCAAAAAGGACTTGCAAGAAATAATGTAGCAGTAAAACATGCTGTTGGATTTAAGTGGTCAATTCAAAAACATGGTATTTTAGATGAAGGTGAACTTGTAAGATATAGTGAAGGAAATATTGGGGTAATGAAACATATTCCAGAAGCTATAGCAATGTATAAAAGGGGTAAAATTGTTATGCCTTGGAATATGCCAAAATCTAAAAATTTAGATGAAATTCAAAAATTAGTTGATATTAGTTCAACTGCAAAATTTTAGGAAAGAAATATGGAAGAAACAAAAAAATTAAAATATGCTTTATATACAGGTTGTACAGCAAGAGAATCTACTCCTGAATTATTAAAATCAACTATGGCAATCGCTAATAAACTAGGTATTGAATTAATACTTTTAGATGAAGCAAGTTGTTGTGGAGCAAGTCATTTACAAGATTTTGATGATACTTTATCATTAACATTAAATGCAAGAAATATTTGTTATGCAGAAAAACTAGGACTTACTCTTGTAACTATTTGTAATACTTGTCAATTAAATACAGCTATGGCAAAAGATAGATTAGATAATGATGAACAATTAAAAGCAAAAATTAATAAAAATCTTGCTGAAGTTGGATTAGAATATAAAGGTACAAGTGAAGTTAAACACTTTTTATATGCTTTACAAGATGATTTTGGATATGAGAATATTGCAAAACTTGTAACAAATCCTATTAATGATATAAATGTTGCTTCATTTTATGGTTGTCATAATATAAGACCATCACATTTACAACATAAAAGTAATGGTGGAGAAAATTCATATAAACCTACTTCATTAGATAATTTAGTAAAAGCACTTGGTGGGAATGCAGTAGAATATGAATCAAAAAATAAATGTTGTGGTTTTCATGTTGAATTACAAAATCCACAAACTGCAAATAGATTAAGTGCAACAGCTATGACTGATGCTATTGATAATGATGCAGATGTTATGGTAACACCTTGTCCATTATGTCATTTAAGAATGGATGTTCAACAACACAATATCTCAAAAGAAGCAGGTAGAGAAGTATCTATTCCTGTTTTACATTTACCTCAAATGATTGGAATTGCACTTGGAATTCCAGCAGAAGATCTTGGACTACAACATAATGTAGTTCAAAAAGGTCTTGACTTAGCAAAATAAGGTTTTTAAACCTTATTTTCTATTTTATTTTCTTTTACAATTTTTAACATTTTTTAACATTTTTTTAGATATAATCGTAATATTATTTTAAAAGGGTTAATATTTATGATTACTTGGATGCAAAGACACAAAAAATGGTTAGTTATTACAATTTGGATTAGTACATTCGCTTTTGTTGGTGCAGGTTTTGTTGGTTGGGGTTCATATAATTATGGTCGATCAAGTTCAACAGTTGCAACTGTTGGTTCAAAAGAGATTAAAATTACTGATTTACAAGATGAATACAATAAACTATATGGTCAATATCAACAAATGTTTGGTGCTAAGTTTAATAAAGAACTTGCAAAACAATTTAAACTTGAGGAAACTGCATATAATACATTAGTTCAAAAATTTTTACTTTTAAATTTAGCAGATAAATTTGGCTTACAAGCAACAAATCAAGATGTAGCGAAAGAATTAGTTAAAATTCCTGCATTTATTAAAAATGGCAAATTTGATAAACAAACTTATACACAAGTATTAAAACAAAATAGAACTACACCAAATGAATTTGAATCAAGACTAAAAAGAGATTTAACAATTTCAAAATTAACTTCTATTTTTACTACAACATTAAATACTACTACTTTAAATAATCTTAATAAATTATTTTTTATGGAAGATGAAGTTAGTATTAATATTCTTGATTCAAAAAATATTAAAATAAACTATTCAAATACAGATATTAAAAAACTATGGGAAAAAACTAAAGATAATTATAAAACTTTACCAAGCTATCAAATCAATATTGTAAAAGTTCCTTTTACTAAAGATGAAAAGAAAACTAAAAAAACTGCTTTAAAAAAATATTTATCACTTAAAAAAGAAAAAGAACATTTTAATAAAACTATAACTATCAATAAAACTACAACTTTAGTATCTTCTGAAAATTTTAAAAAAATAATAACTTCAAAAGTAGGAACTGTTCTAAAACCTATTAAAACAAAAAATAGTTTTATAATAGTTAAATTAATAAAAACAATCAAACCTCAAATAAAACCATTTTCAGATGTTAAAGATTTGGTAAAACAAACATATATTACAAATAGTAAACAACAAATTCTCAATAAAAAAAGAGATGAATTATTACAAAATTTTAAAGGAAAAAATATAGGATATATAAATCTTCAAAATCTTCCTAAAATTAAAAATTTATCGCAAGAAGAAACTATTAATGTTGTAAAAAATATCATTGCTTCTCAACAACAAATTAATTTTGTTGAGTTACCAAATAAAATTGTAGTATTTAAAATTATAAATAGTAAATTTACAAACAATAATACTACTCCAGATGAATTAACTAAACAAATTGCACAAATGAAAAATAATGAAATTTTAACAAATATTTTAAAAGATTTACAATCTAAATATACAATAATCTCAAATATGAAAGTAAAATAAAGTGAATAAATCAGTTTTAGCTATAGATATTGGTACAACAAGTATTACAACTATTGTTGCTCAAAATGATTATAATAACAAAATCAATATTTTAGGAAGAGGTATTAGTGTAAGTTCAGGTATCAACAAAGGAACTATTATTGATATAGATAAAGCTTCTGATGCGATTGAAGAATCTGTTAATTTGGCAAGAACTAACTTGAATATTGATATAGAAGATATTATAGTATCAATTTCAGGAGTTCATACTAAAAGTTTAAGAAGCAATGGCTTTATAAATATACCATCTGGACATATTACTCATAAAGAGATAAATCAAGTTCTAAATGTAGCTTTATATGATGCTAAAATTGTACCTGATTATGAAGCGATACATGTAATACCTCTGTATTTTAAAGTTGATAATGCAGATACAATTGATAACCCTTTGAATATGAATGGTTCAAGACTTGAAGTGTATGCACATATTATAACTGCAAAAAGAACATATTTAACAAATATACAAAATGCTTTAAAAAAATCAAATCTTGAAGTAACACATTTTATGCTCAGTTCTTATGCAAGTGCTATTGCAACTTTAGAAGATGATCAAAAAGTTTTAGGAACAGCTGTAATTGATTTGGGTGGTAGTACAACTGAACTAGCAATTTTTAAAAATAATTCTATAATCTATGATGATGTTGTAGCTTTTGGTAGTGAAAATATTACCAATGATTTATCTGTAATGTCAAATATACCTTTAAATGTTGCAGATCAAATAAAAAAGAAATATGCAACTTTATATCCTAAAGAGCATGAAAATTATATCAATAATATTACAAATGTAAAAACTCCTATTTTAGGTAATGAATCTGAACAACAAGAAATTTCTCTTGATTTAATCCAACCAATTGTACATGCAAGAGTTGAAGAAATTTTATGTTTTATATATGATAAAATTAATAATAATAATATGACAGAAAATATGTATAATATTATATTAACTGGTGGAATGAGTCAAATTCCAGGCATTGAACTTTTAGCGAAAAAAATTTTTAATGATATACCTGTAAAAATTTCAACACCAAAAAATATTCCAAATGGTTATATAGATTTTAATACACCTACATTATCAACAATTGTTGGATTATTATTATATGCACTTGACACTAACCCACAATTTGAATTAAATTCACAAAAACAATTAAGAACAAAAGAAGTAACTATAAATAATGAAGAAAATAAAAGTCTTAAAGAAAATAAAATATTAAAAAATGAAATACCTCAAGAAGAAAATAATGAATTATCTAATATTAAAATAGAGGAAAAATCATCTATTCTTGATAAATTTTGGAAAAAACTTTCGGAGTGGTTATAATGGATGATTTATTTAATCCTAAGATTATAGAACAAATGCCAACAAAAACATTAGCTGATAATGTAGCAAAAATTGCTGTTATTGGTGTTGGTGGTGGTGGTTGTAATATGGTTGATCATATGATAAGTGAAGGGATTCATAAGGTTGATTTAATTGTTGCAAATACAGATTTACAAGCACTTAGAGTTTCAAAAGCTCCTAAAAAAATACAGCTTGGAGCAAATTTAACCAAAGGACTTGGTGCAGGTATGAAACCTGAAATTGGTAGAGAATCTGCTGTTGAAAGTTATGATGAAATAAAAGAAACTGTTGATGGAAGTGATATTGTATTTATTGCAGCTGGTTTAGGTGGTGGTACAGGAACAGGTGCGGCTTCTATCATCGCAAAAGCAGCAAAAGAAACTGGAGCTTTAACAGTTTCTGTTGTAACAAAACCTTTTAAATGGGAAGGTAAAAAAAGAGCTGGTTTAGCAAATCTAGGATTAGAAGAATTAAAAAAAGTTAGCGATTCTATTATTGTTATTAAAAATGATAGATTAAAAGAGATTAGTGATGAATCTACAGGATTAAAAGATGCTTTTAGAGTTGTAGATAATATTTTATATCAAGCTGTAAATGGTATGAGTGAAGTGATTTTAAAACCAGGTGCAAATGATATAAATACAGATTTTGCAGATGTCAAAACTATTATGCAATATAAAGGTATGGCATTAATGGGTATAGGTAAAGCAAAGGGAGAAAATGCTGCTCAAAAAGCTTTAGAAAATGCAATTAAATCACCTCTTTTAGATGAAGTTTCATTAACAGGTGCAAAAGGTATTATGGTGCATTGGACTATCAGTCCTAATATTACACTATTTGCTATGGAAGATGTAATGGGACATATCAATGATTCTATTGATAGTGATGCAGATATTATTTTTGGTACAACTACAGATTCTACTTTAGCAACAGATGAAGTAAAAATTACTATTGTTGCAACTGGTTTTGAAACTATACACGATACACTAACAGAAACAGAACATTTAGAACATAATAGAAAATCAAGTTTGTCAAAAAATGATCCAAATTACTATGATACTCCACCTTTAATGAGAGGGTATTCTATAAAATATCACCTATAAATAGGATATATAATGTTTAAAAAATTAGATGAAACTGATCCACAAAAAAATTTTAAACTAATGATTTTAAGTGCTTCTATTTTAGTTGCACTTTTTATTTATACTACAATAAAAAGTAATTCTATTGTTCATAATAGCAATTATATATATGGCATAGGATTTTTATTAATTCTTATGACTATTTCATTTTATATGCAAAAATATAAAGAAAAAGTAAGAAAATTATTAAATAAAAAAACAGCTTTTCAAGAAGAACTTCAAAAAGCCAATGCAGAAGAAAATAATACAACATCTACAACTGATGTACATTTAGAAGCTATAACTTCAAATATTACATTTAATGATATAGCAGGGATAGAATCTATAAAAGAGGAACTTGAAGAGGTTGTTGATTTTTTAAATAATCCTAAAAAATATCAAAAGTATGGAGTACAACTTCCAAAAGGTGTATTACTTGTAGGTCCTCCAGGAGTTGGGAAAACACTTATAGCCAAAGCTGTTGCAGGGGAAGCTGATGTTCCATTTTTTTATCAAAGTGGTGCAAGTTTTGTACATATATATGTTGGTATGGGTGCAAAAAGGGTTAAAGAACTTTTTACAAAAGCTAGAACTTTAGCTCCTGCGATAATATTTATTGATGAAATAGATGCTATTGGCAAAAGTAGAGATATAAGTAGCAATGATGAAAGAGAAGCAACACTCAATGAACTATTAACACAAATGGATGGTTTTGATGCAACAAATGGAGTTATTGTTATTGGTGCAACAAATAAAATTGAAGTTTTAGATGATGCCCTACTTCGTGCAGGAAGATTTGATAGAAGAGTCTTTGTTTCTTTACCATCGTATGCTGATAGAATTAAAATTCTTCAACTTTATACAAAAAATAAAAATATTAATTTTAATATGGAAGAATTAGCTTCTTCTACAAGTGGTTTTAATAGTGCTGCTTTAGCAACACTTATCAATGAAGCTTTATTGAATATGATAAAAAGAGGTGGTACAAGTTTGATCCAAACAGATATTGATACTGCTAAACAAAAAGTACAATATGGTAAAAAACAACTAAATATATTGTGTGCTGATCAAAAAGAAATATTATCTATATACCAAGCTTCTAAAGCTTTTATATCACAACAAAAAGTATCACTTTTTGATGAAGGTTTTACTCAAGATGATTGTACATATCCATCTAAAACTCAATTAGAACAACGGATTAAAAATAACCTTGCAGGTTCTATTGGACTTGAAGTGATTAAAAATGAACCTTATGCTGTATTTAAAAGTGAAATACAAAAAGCAAATGATATTGCTAAACAGATGGTTAATGACTTTCAAATGGCAACCTCACAGGAAGATATTATAAAGAGTATAAAACAAGAATTAAAAGAAACTATCAAAAATAATATAACTCAAATCGACAACCTATCACAAATAATGCAAAAGGATGAAGTGATTGTATTTTAGTGGATTTTGTTTAACTAATGAACAAGAACTTTTTAGTAAATATTTACAAAACAATAATTTTACAGTAAGTGGTTTTAGTTTTGGTGCAATTAAAGTAGTTGAATATACAATTCAAGCTATTGAAAATAAGCAAAGAATAGATAAAATACAACTATTTTCACCAGCTTATTTCGTAGATAAAGATAAAAAATATAAAAGATTACAACTATTACATTTCAAAAAAAATCAACAACAATATATAGATAATTTTATACAAAATATTGCTTATCCATCAAAAATAAATTTAACTAAATATATATCTAATGGAACTTATGATGAATTAGAAATACTTTTAAATTATACTTGGGATAAATCTACTTTAAAACAAATTATAAATAACAATATCAAAATAGAAGTTTTTTTAGGTAGCGATGATATAATTATCAATAGTTTACTAGCAAAACAATTTTTTAAAGAATTTGCCACAGTATATTTAATAAAAAACAGTGGACATATTTTACACGAACCAAATTAAAAGAATTGCTCCAAATAATATTCTATACACTCCAAATGTAATAAATGTAAATTTTTCTAAAAATTTTAAAAATAATTTGATAGTTAAATATGCAACAATAAATGCAACAATAAAACCAATTAATAGTGTGATCAAATTTAAGTCAGTAAATTCTTTATAATGTTTTAATATATCATATCCAGTAGTTGCACACATAACAGGAAATGCTAATAAAAAACTAAACTGAGCACTAGCTGTTCTACTTAATCCAACAAACATAGCACCCAATATTGTACTACCTGCCCTACTTGTACCAGGAATTAATGCAAAAACTTGAGCTAGTCCAATTAATAAAGCTTGTTTATATGATACTTGCTCTATATCTTGAATATGATTTTGTGTTTCATTATAAAATTTTTCTGCTATAATAAATACAATTCCTCCAACAATAAACATAATAGCTACAATTTTTATAGAAAAAAGTGCCTTAACCTGATGTGATAATAAAAATCCAATTGCCCCTATAGGTATAAAAGCTAAAGTAATCTTTTGCCATAAAATAATCTTTTGAAGAGTAAATTTTTCTTTATAATTTAATATAACTGCTAAAATAGCTGCAAATTGAATAATAACTTCAAATGCTTTATTTACACTATTTTGTTCTAAACCTAAAAATTTACTTGCAACAATTAAATGTCCAGTTGAACTTACAGGTAAAAATTCTGTAAATCCTTCTATTACACCTAAAATAATTGATTGAAATATATCCATAAATTAACCTTTAAAAGTTTTAAAATAAAGTAATGAAATTATATCCAAATATGTAATATTAAGCAACTTCTTAATCTATTTAAGTATAATTACATCATTATATAACTTATGCCTGTGTGGTGAAATTGGTAAACACGTCGGATTCAAAATCCGATGGCTTCACGGCCTTGTCGGTTCGAGTCCGACCACAGGTACCATTGATAATAGCTAAATAGTGATATGAAAAAAGGTTCAAGAGTTATTCTTGAACCTTTTTTATTTGCAATATAAATAATATTTTATTTAAAAATAGATAATAATACCCCTGCAGCAACAGCAGAACCAATTACCCCTGCTACATTTGGACCCATAGCATGCATTAATAAAATATTTGAACGATCATATTCTTGACCAACTTTACTTACAACCCTAGCAGCCATTGGAACAGCACTAACTCCAGCAGCTCCAATTAATGGATTTACTTGAGATTCTTTTGATGAAAATTTATTCATTAATTTTGCCATAAGTACTCCAGCTGCTGTTCCTGCTGCAAATGCTAATAAACCAATAACCATAATACCTAAAGAATCCAAGACCAAAAATTTATCAGCAGCAAGTTTAGATCCAACACCTAGTCCCAAGAAAATAGTAACTACATTGATAAGTGAATTTTGCATAGTATCACTTAATCTATCTACAACTCCACTTTGTTTTGCAAAATTTCCAAATGCAAATGCACCAATTAAAGGTGTAGATTCTGGTAAAATTAAAATAGCCATCATTAAAATCAAAATTGGTAAAAATATTTTTTCCAATTTATGTACTTTTCGCAGTGGTGGCATTTTCATTTTTCTTTCCTCTTCTGTTGTAAGAGCTTTCATAATAGGAGGTTGAATTACAGGTACTAAAGCCATATAACTATAAGCAGCAACTGCAATAGTTCCTAACATTTCAGGAGCTAATCTATGTGCAATAAAGATAGAAGTAGGACCATCTGCACCACCAATAATTGATATAGCTGAAGCAGTTTGCAAATCAAATCCTATTAAAACAGCACCAACTAATGAACCAAAAATACCAAACTGTGCTGCACCACCTAAAAGTGCAGTTTTTGGATTAGCCAACAATGGACCAAAGTCAGTCATTGCCCCAACTCCCATAAAAATCAGAAGTGGAAAAAATTCATTAGCGATACCCATATTATATATAATTCCAAGCATACCATGAGGTCCTGCCATATGAGCTAAAGGAATATTTGCTAATAACCCACCAAAAGCGATAGGTAAAAGAAGTAATGGCTCAAATCCTTTTGCAATAGCAAGATAAAAAAGCAAGAATACTATACCAAACATAATAATTCTTCCCCAAGTTTGTTCAAAAGGTGTCATTTCTCTTGCATCTGCTGGATTTGGTTCAGATGTCATTACACCTTTTTGTGGTGTAATTAAAGCTTTGATACCTGTAGTATCATAAAAAGAACTAGCCAACTGAGATAATGTTTTAGAATGATACTCTTTTTTTTGTCCTTCACTATGCTCTTCATTGGCACTTAAAGTTGTACCAAGAAAAATAGACAGTATCATTAAAAAAGATACAATTAATTTTTTATTCATATTTATACCCCTTAAATGGTTATAATTAACCAATAACCATTATAGTTTGACCCTCTTCTACA
>Ga0256828_1001814_pt1 | contig 13149 bp, 16 predicted proteins | sample CV88metaG_FD_185993 | JGI IMG/M metagenome (GOLD analysis project Ga0256828, IMG submission 185993) | Hydrothermal vent microbial communities from East Pacific Rise, Pacific Ocean - CV88 | ecosystem: Environmental > Aquatic > Marine > Hydrothermal vents | place: Pacific Ocean: East Pacific Rise... | reverse complement strand
GTAAACCGACCCTACGCGGAATGAGTGGATAAAACAAATAACAATGATGATAGAAATAGACATCTGTAGGGTCGGTTTACCGACCAAAAATAAACATATAAATTTGTAAGGAAAAAACTATGTGCAGCATAACAAAAGAAGCGGTATTTGATGCGATCAGTACGGTCATAGACCCTGAAGTGGGTTTCAATTTGGTGGAGATGGGACTTATCTATGATGCAATTATTGATGATGAATGCAATGTGCATGTAGTGATGACCCTCTCTACCCAGGGGTGTCCACTGCACCAGATGATCACTACATGGGTAAAAGAAGCGGTTGAACGCATAGAAGATGTTGGAACGGTGGAGGTAGAAGTGGTCTGGGAACCGGCATGGAATATCTCTATGGCGCATGACAGTGTTAAAAAAGCACTGGGTGGTATGTAGAAAACACATCCCGCCTGTTTAAATAGGAGAGCTCTTCTCCTATTTTCATCAACAAAACTTAATAATATATCTTACTTCATTTCTATAATTTATCTAAGACTTTTTTACTCTATTTTAAAGTGTTACCTATTCGGTTGCAATGATGTCATTATTCACTTTTCTTGATGCAAATCATCTTTTATTATGCCGTCGGTATGATAAACTATATATGTCGTTATATTTATATAACCAAAAAATCAATTTACGGAGGAAGTAATATGGCTTTGAATAGAAGAGAATTTCTTAAAAGTGCAGCGGCAGCATCTGCAGCCAGCGCAGTAGGAATCACTGTTCCATCCAGTCTGAGCGCAGCAGCTACTGATGCGCAGAAAGATTGGAGATGGGACAAGGCAGCATGTCGTTTCTGTGGTACAGGGTGTGGAATCATGCTCGCAACCAAGGAAGGAAGAATCGTTGCGGTAAAAGGTGACCCTGCGGCTCCTGTAAACAGAGGGCTTAACTGTATTAAAGGGTACTTCAATGCGAAGATTATGTATGGTGCGGACAGACTTAAAACACCACTTTTGAGAATGAATGACAAAGGTGAATTTGACAAACACGGTAAATTCAGACCTGTTTCATGGAAACGTGCGTTTGACGAGATGGAAAAACATGCGAAAAAAGCACTGAAGGCAAGCGGCCCCGAAGGTGTAGCAGTATTTGCATCAGGCCAGTATACTGTTATGGAAGGGTATGCGGCACAGAAAATGATGAAAGCCGGATTCAGATCCAACGCTATCGATCCGAATGCTCGCCACTGTATGGCATCTGCGGTTGTTGGGTTCTACCAGACGTTTGGTATCGATGAGCCGTCAGGATGTTATGACGATATCGAAATCACAGATACTATCGTTACCTGGGGATCAAACATGGCAGAAATGCACCCTATCCTCTGGTCAAGGGTTACAGACAGAAAACTTTCTGATCCAGATAATGTAAAAGTAGTCAATATCCAGACCTATACACACAGAACGTGTGACCTTGGTGACTTCAACATTATCTTCTCTCCAAGTACGGACCTTGCACTTTGGAACTACATCGCGCATGAGATTGTATTTAACCATCCTGAAGCAATCGACTGGGATTTTGTAAAACAGAACATTGTCTTTACAGCTGGTCCTGTCAATATTGGTTACGGTATGAGAAGAGCGGGTGAGAAATCACTGAAAGACGGAAAGTATACAAAACTTGAAATGGAAACTATCAAGAAAGAGATGTCCAAAAAAGTTTCTGCGAAAGAAGCACCGGCATTGGCACCTTACGGATACAAAGAGGGTGATGTAATGAAAAATACAGCCGGTACTCTCAAGCACTGGAAAATCTCTTTTGACGAATATAAAAAATCACTTGAGCCGTTTACGCTTGACTATGTAGCGAAAATTGCAAAAGGTGACCCGAACGAGTCTATCGACAGCTTCAAGAAAAAATTGAAAATGTTGGCAGACCTCTATATTGAAAAAGGAAGAAAAGTCGTTTCATTCTGGACAATGGGTATGAACCAGCACACCAGAGGTACTTGGGTAAATACACTCTCTTACAACGTACACTTCCTGTTGAATAAACAGGCGCTTCCAGGAAACGGTGCCTTCTCATTGACCGGACAGCCTTCTGCGTGTGGTACGGCAAGAGAAGTTGGTACTTTCTGTCACAGACTTCCTGCCGATATGATGGTGAAAAACCCTAAACACAGAGCGCATGCTGAAAAAGTATGGGGTATTCCACAAGGTACACTCAATCCTGTAGGTAACCAGCACATCATGAAAATCCACAGAGATATCGAAGACGGCGTTGTGAAGTTTGCATGGGTAAACGTATGTAATGCATACCAGGATTCAGCTTCTGCAAAACACTGGATCAAGGCAGCACGTGAAATGGATAACTTCATTGTTACTTCAGACGGATATCCTGGGATTTCGGCAATGGTTTCCGACCTTGTACTTCCATCAGCAATGATCTATGAGAAGTGGGGTGCATACGGAAATGCAGAGAGACGTACACAGCACTGGAGACAGCAGGTACTTCCAGTAGGTGACGCAATGTCGGATACATGGCAGTGGGTCGAATTCTCAAAAAGATTTACAGTAAAAGACCTTTGGGGCCCATATACGCTTAGAAACGGCAAAAAACTGGCAGATGTGAGAGCGGATGCCAAGAAAATGGGATATAAAGAAGATACGACAATGTACGAGATCCTCTTTGCCAATAAAAAAGCGAAATCTTATAAAGTCGATTTGAAAAAATTCCCTCAAAAAGGGTATGACAACTCTGAGTGTATCGGAGACAGCAGAAATGTTGAAGGCAGTGACGGTAAAGTATTCAAAGGTTACGGATTTATGATCCATGAATACCTCTTTGAAGAGTATGCGTCGTTTGGTAGAGGGCATGGACACGATTTGGCTCCATTTGAAGTGTATCACAAAGTAAGAGGTCTTAAGTGGCCGGTGGTTGACGGTAAAGAGACTCAGTGGAGATTTAACGTCAAGTACGATCCTTATGCGGCAAAAGCGGCAAAAGCAGCAGGATCCAACTCTACACATGCATTCTATGGGCCATTGGCGAAAAAGATTCTTCAAGGTAGCTTGAAAGGGCCAGATAAAAAACTTGGCAAATATGCATTGCCGAATAAAGCGAAAATCTTTGCAAGACCATATATGGATCCACCAGAAATGCCAGATAGCAACTATGACACATGGTTGTGTACAGGACGTGTACTTGAACACTGGCACTCTGGAACTATGACAATGAGAGTTCCTGAACTCTTCAGAGCCGTTCCTGAAGCACTCTGTTACATGAACCCTAAAGATGCTAAAGAAAAAGGCGTCAAACGTGGTGAACTTGTTTGGGTTGAGTCTAGACGTGGCAAGGTAAAAGCAAGAGTTGAAACCCGTGGACGTAACAGACCGCCTCAAGGATTGGTATTTGTACCTTGGTTCGATGAAAAAGTATTCATCAACAAAGTATGTCTTGATGCAACATGTCCAATGTCCAAGCAGACAGACTACAAGAAGTGTGCAGTTAAGATTACAAAGGCATAAGTAGATGGCAAACTCCGACAACAACAGACGAAAGTTCATGGCGACGACCCTTCAAAGCGTTGGCTTAACAGCTCTTGGTGGATTGTTGTGGAGTGGCTATTCTGACGAAGCAAAAGCATCGCCACTGGTACTCCGACCACCGGGGGCACTGCCTGAAAAGGAGTTCCTCGATGCATGTATCAAGTGTGGAATGTGTGCAGAAGCTTGTGTCAATCGTGACAGCAATGTAGACAAAGAGACAGGAGAACAGCGGCCCGGAACTTTACAAATGGCAAAAGGAGGCGACCATCGTCTGATCGGTACGCCTTTCTTTATCCCGCGAGAGGTACCGTGCTATATGTGTGATGATATTCCCTGTGTCCCTGTATGCCCATCCGGGGCTTTGGATATGCCAAGTCTTCTTAATGACAAAAAAGAGCTTGATATCAATAAAGCAACAATGGGGCTTGCAGTGGTACATAAAGAGTCCTGTATCGCGTTTTGGGGTTTGCAGTGCGATGCATGTTACAGAGCCTGCCCGCTGTTAGATGAAGCGATCTCGCTGGAGTATCAGAAAAATGAACGTACAGGAAAGCATGCGTTTTTGCTCCCTGTGGTCCATTCTGATGTCTGTACGGGATGCGGACTGTGTGAAAAAGCATGTGTGACTGAAAAACCGGCGATTTTTGTACTTCCTAGAGAACACTCGATGGGAAGGGCAGGAAGCCATTATGTCAAAGGCTGGGATAAAAAAGACCAGCAGAGAGTAGGTGACAGAAAAGTCGAAGAGATAGAGACACATACGAAGCGGAGTGAAAAAGCACCGGCAGATTATTTGAACAGGGAGATAGAGTATTGATGAAAAATATAAAATATCTACTTCTTAGAAGGGTAACACAGATCGGGCTTTTGGTACTCTACTTTGGTGCGAATGCCTATGGATGGAATATCCTGAAAGGTACGTTTGGCTCATCTTTGCTTTTTGGTGTAATCCCGTTGGCTGACCCTTACACGACCTTGCAGGTTTTGGCAACCGGTTTTGTATTGGGAGCCGATGTACTTTTGGGAGCGCTGATCATTACAATTTTCTATATGGTAGTAGGCGGAAGAGCCTTTTGCAGCTGGGTATGCCCCATCAATATGGTGACAGACCTTGCAAACTGGCTTAGACGCAAACTCAATTTGGATAAAGAAGAGGTCAACTACCGTTTCCTTAAAAGAAGGGCACGCTACTGGATCATGGTACTTGGTTTGATCGTCTCTGCCATTGTCGGTATTGCCGCATTTGAAGCATTGAGTCCTATTACCATTATGCAAAGAGGTATTATCTTTGGTTTTGGGGCAGGAATTTCAGTGGTAATTGCAATTTTTCTGTTCGACCTTTTTGGGGTCAAGAACGGTTGGTGTGGGCATTTATGCCCTTTGGGTGCTACCTATTCGCTTATAGGCAAAACAAGCCTTATCAGGGTCAAACATGACCATGAAGCCTGTACTGCCTGTATGAAGTGTAAAGTAGTATGTCCCGAAAACCAGGTATTGTATATGATTAATAAAGAGAGCATTTCTGTAACAGACGGAGAGTGTACCAATTGTGGCCGCTGTATAGATGTCTGTGATGATGATGCTTTGGGTTTTGGAATTAGAAGTTTTACAAACAGTAAATCAACAAAGGAGAAGAAATGACAAAAGTTATAAAGGTAATGGCTATAGGTTCACTGCTGGCTGCATCAGCACTTTACAGTGCAGACAATGCACCGGCAGCAGCAACGGCAGCAAAAGTAATTGATATCAATGCCAAAGTAGCCGATCCTGCAAGAATTAAGGAAGAGGATCTTGGTAATAAAAAAGTAGTAAGCGAAGAGGTTCTGGGACTGAGAAAAACAACGCTTTTCAAAGAAGATGTAAAACCTGCAGATGTAAAATATGACAGGCCTGCACCTGGTGCAGCACCAAAATTTGAAAGAGCGTATGTGAATGCTCCTCCAATGATCCCTCACTCAGTAGATGGATTGCTTCCTATTACCAAAGACAATAACCAGTGTCTTGGCTGTCACATGCCTGATGTTGCAAAAGGCGTAGGGGCTACACCGATCCCACCATCTCACTTCACGAACTATAGGCCTACAACAGTCCTTAAAAACGGGGAATTGATGAAAGAGGGTAAAAAAGTCGGTATCCAAAAAGGTGATATGGGTAACGTTGGTGATATCAAACTTGCCAAAGTAAAAAAACTTAATCACCTCTATCAGGGAAGATTCAACTGTTCTCAGTGCCATGCGCCTCAGGCAAATGTGCAAACAGCAGTTGCGAATACATTTAAGTCAGACGGTATGACAGCTGAGTTCAAAACACACTCAAATCTTGTCAATATGATGGATGACGGTGTTCAATAGTGGCGGATAGAAGAGATTTTTTTAGGTCTTTTGCCAAACCGTTGCGTCAAACCAGAGAGGAGTCTCCTCTTTTGGTGAGGCCTCCCTATGGGAGCAGTGAATCTCTTTTTCAGAGTAAGTGCCCAAGCTGTGAAAGCAAAGCTTGTGTCGCTTCTTGTGATGAAAAGATCATTTTTATAGCCGAAGACGGTACGCCGACACTCACTTTTAAGCAAAATGGGTGTACATTCTGTGACGAATGCGCCAATGTATGTGATAGTGGTGTCCTCTCGTTGGAAAATAAAGAGACGGCAACATGGCTCAATGCAGTTTTTAAAATCTCGCTGGAAGCATGTGTAGCGCATCATGGGGTGATTTGCCACTCCTGCAAGGAACCTTGTATCGATGATGCCATTTTATTCAACGGAATGTTCAATCCGGTGATTGATGAGGAAAAATGTACGGCATGCGGATTTTGTATGTCACGTTGTCCGACCCAGGCGATCAGTTATGAAGTGTTTGCATTAAAAAAAGAGGAAAACGAAATATGAATTTAGAAGCAAAATATCCAAAACTTTTTGAAAAACTTGAAGATAAAGAAGTGGAGTTGAGGCACCTGCTCAATGTAGATGAAAATTATGAAGATTTTGACTCTGAAGAGTATGAGTTTGATTTTGAAGAGTATAATTTTGTTATCTATATTGCAGAACCGGTGCAGAAAGCGCTGGGTGAGGCAAAGATGGATGAATTGATGGTGAAATTGAATGAAAAGGATGATTTTACCAATTTTGTAGCATCGGAGAAAGACCTTTACGGTGTTAAATCTGATTTAAGTGAAGCGGCAGTCACTTCTCTGGTCATGGAACAGATTGAGGAGATCGTATGATAAAAACATTTTTTTTAAGTTGCCTCTTGACACTTTCTATCTGGGCGGTGCCTACCCTGACTCCTGTAGAAACCATAGAAGTGAACGGTACCGCAAAAGATATGGTTCTGGATAAGGATAATTTGGTCATTGCAACAGACATGGGGCATATTGAAGTCTATGATACTGCGCACAAAAAGAAGCTCAAAGAGATACATATTCCCGATGTGAAAGACTTTATGGGTGATATTATGCCCGCACGCGTAATGAGTACAGATACATTAAACGGTAAGTACCTTCTTTTAAGCGACAGTGGTAAAGGAGGATATTCCGATCTCTATATTTACGATGGTAATTTGACCCAGCTACTTTCGGCCAAAGACAAAAAAGCGATCATCAAGGCACGTTTTATAGATGACAGCCATATCCTTCTTGGATATCTGAGCAATGAAGCTGCTCTTATGGATATCAATACCAAAAAAGAGCTTTACCGAGTACAGCTGAGTGAATCCAAATTTTCTGATTTTGCACTCAATGAAGACAAGACGCAGGCAGTCTTTTCCTGTGAAAGCGGAATATTAAGTGTCATAGATGTCAAGAGCGGAAAAGTACTGAAAGAGTTGAAGGGGCAAAACCTGGATAATGTCTATAAGGTCGATTTTAAAAACGGTATGGTTTCGGGTGCCGGGCAGGATCAGAGAGCTTCGCTTTATGATGTAGCAAGCGGAAATGGAGATTATATCAAAAGCCATTTCCTGATCTATGCGACAGCTTTGAGCCCCTCTGCGAAAAAGGCAGCATTTGCCATGGATGAAAAGAACAATATTTCCGTCTATAATACGTCAACCAAATCAAAAATAGCGTTACTTAAAGGGCAAAAGAGTACACTTAACGTTATTATTTTCAAAGATGAAAACAGGCTTTTTTCAGCCAGTGACGACAATACCGTGATGGTATGGGATCTTAATCAAAAATAGGAGAATAGAGTATGAATATTTCAAGTATTGTAGTGCAGGCATTGCCAAAATATGTAGATGAACTGGTAGACTTTTTTAAAAAGGCGGATTATGTCGATTATCACCTTCACGATAAAGAGAAGGGAAAGATCATTGTAACGGTGGAAGGGAAAGGCGTAGAAGAGGAGATCCAAAAGTTGGTTAAAATACAGCAGCTTCCCCATGTGATCGCAGCCGATATGATGATGACCTATCAGGAAGAGCAGCTGGACGAAGAGATTAAAAAACTTGAAGCGGAAGATCCAGTTCCGGCGATACTGAACGAAACAGATGTCGATGTAAGAGATGTTGTATATAACGGTGACTTGAAAAATAAAGATTTGGGGTTTTAAGAGATGGCAGGAATGATTGAATCGGTAATCAGGACAAGTCCTCTGGGCAGATGGTATATTGAACTGACAGATACGATGAAAGAGGATGCCGAGCCTGTGTATTGCCTGGATGTATATGAATATGCCGACAAGATAGAAGAGATGGGTAAAGAGTATGGCGGTATGGTCGAAGTGATCTGGTCGAGTGACGAGGGTGTCACTCCGGAGCAGATCAATGAAGTACGTATGCAGATGAATGCCTATGAGGCGGAACAGGAAGCAAAACGCGAAAATATGGACAGTATGCCAGACGGCACGCCAAACTTTGAAAGTTGACCCTTTTGAAAGCACTGAAAGAGATTTACGGGGTAGGAATACTGTTTTTCTACTATATGAAGTATGTGATTCTCATCGGATGGCCGGTACTGCTGTACGGATTGGACTATAAACCCAATATCGTCATGGATCTTTTGTGGGTCTACTGCCTGGCACTTATGACAAAAGACCTTGTTTTCAAGTTTGTATTGAAAAAAAGCTATTGTGACAGAGGTGCCTGTAGCCGTCCCTCAGAGAAAGAGGAGTAGCAGCAGGTACACCCATGGCACATCTCCTCCTTTTTACCCAGAAATTGAATCGGGACTTGAGATACGATCCCGGCGCAAAGTCAGGAATCTCTCTTTCGGAATTTTGGTTTTAAAATTAAATCACTCCTACACTCTTTTTTTGTTATAATCAACATTAATTTATCTCACAAGGCAAGAGCATGTTCAGTACATTTGATGATGAAGCGGAAGCGAAAATATTTTTTGGTTCGACAGAAGCGGTAAAAAAAGAGCAATCAGAGCGTTGCAGTCCCTATGACGGGAGGGTGGTAAGTATCGCACAGGTGTGTGATGCGGATGATACAAAAAAAGCGCTCTCTATTGCCAAAAGAGCGGCAAAAGCAGCAGCAAAAATTCCATTGTCCCAACGTATATTATGGCTGGAAGATGTGGCGGGAAAACTACGGAAGCATAAAGAGGCTTTTGCACAGATGCTCTCCAAAGAGGTTGCAAAACCGATCACTTTTTCCAGAGTAGAGGTGGACCGGTGTGAGGAGACCATCAGACTCACAGCGCTGGAACTGGCAACTATGGGGGGAGAAACTATCCCGACGGACATTATGCCAAGTGGCAAACAGACCTTGGCATACTACAAACGGGAACCGGTGGGGGTGGTCGCCTGTATTACACCGTTCAATTTTCCTCTCAACCTGATCGCTCACAAGATCGCCCCGGCACTGGGTGCAGGGAATGCGGTGGTACTTAAACCCACACCGGAAGCACCGATGACCGCCTATATGCTGGCAAAGCTGTTTGTTTCTTCCGAGTATGCGGCCAAAGATGCATTGAGTGTGGTGTACGGTGATGCGGAAGTAGGTGCGGCACTGGTGCAGAGCAGCATCCCAAGGGTGATCTCTTTTACCGGTTCTGTACCGGTTGGGAATATTATTACCAAGCAGGCAGGGATTAAAAAGGTCAGTCTTGAACTGGGAGGAAATGCCGCAACCTATATTGACAAAAGTGCCGATCTGGCACTGGCGGCAAAACGTTGTGCTTTTGGTGCTTTTGTCAACTCCGGTCAGGTATGTATCTCCCTGCAGCGTATCTATGTCAATATGGAAGTCTACGGAGAGTTCGCAACACTGATCGCTATGGAAACGAACAAGTTGAAAGTCGGATCTCCATATGAGGAAGATACTTTCATGGGCCCTCTGATCGATGCCGAGTCCAAAGAACGGGCAAAAACATGGATCGCATCGGCTAAAAAAGAGGGTGCGAAGGTCATTGCCGGAGGGGAAGAGGTAGAAGGTATTTTCCCTCCTACCGTAATGGCGGATGTCACCGATGATATGCAGATTATCTGTGAAGAGGTGTTTGCACCGATTGTCAGCCTTGTTTCAGTACCGGACTATGAGACGGCGATTGAAAAGATGAATGATTCTCCCTATGGGTTGCAGTTCAGTATTTTTACCAATGACCTGAAACTGGCACAGCGTTTTATAGAGGATGCAGAGTGTGGCGGGGTGGTGGTCAACGATATCCCTACCCTGCGTTTTGATGTGCAGCCTTATGGTGGCTCAAAGCTTTCAGGAGTAGGCAGAGAAGGGCCAAAGTGGGCGCTTGAAGAGTTCACTGAAATCAAATCGGTGGTAATTTGCTGATGAATTGGATGTTTCAGACAGGCTTTTTAGGAACCAAAGCCCCATTCTTTATGGATATTGTTACGCTTGTGGTCGCACTGTTGCCTCTGCTTGTCGGTATAGCGATCTCGTTTGCCAGGAGAAAAAGGTATCATTTGCACGGAGCAGTACAGATGATGATCTTTATCGTTTCAGTATTGATTGTAGGATATTTTGAATATGGAGTGCGCAGTGGTGGCGGGTATGAGGTTTTTGTCAAACACACCCATGTTTCTCACAATTATCTGCTGACAGTACTGATTATTCACATTGTTATCTCTGTCCTGACACTGGGGATATGGGCCAATACTCTGTTTCATGGAAGAAAAGACTGGAAAAACGGGACACTGCCCGGACTCTACTCCTCTTTTCATAAAAAAGCGGGTATCCGTACCTATACAGGGATAGTTCTCACTTCTCTAACGGGAATTTGGGTCTATCTGCTTCTTTTTGTGTTCTAGCGATGGGAAAAGTAGCGATTTCCGCCTGTCTGGTTGGAGAGGTATGCCGTTATGACGGTACGGACAACAGAAACGATGCTCTGCTTGAAAAACTGGAGGGAATGGAACTTGTTCCTTTTTGCCCTGAGGATTTTGCGTTTGGTACACCGCGCCCGACAATGGATCTTGTCGAGACTCCGGAGGGGGTCAGGGCGATATCCAATGCAAGCGGAGAAGACCTTTCCACGCCCGTAGAGCAGTATGCAAAAGAATTCTTTGACAAGCATCCCGAGATCGACCTTTTTATCGGTAAAGACAGAAGCCCAAGCTGTGGTGTCTGTACGGCAAAATGTTATGATGAAGAGAAAACACTGATCTCTGCAGAAGCTACCGGACTGATGGCGGCAGAGGCGAAACGAAGAGGGCTTGAAGCTTTGGATGCAGAGCAGTATCTTATACAAAAAAACGGGTAGTTCCCCGTCTAATCAAGGAAATGAAGTAATGAGACAGATTATTGTTTTATTCATAGCAGTATTGTTTTTAAATGCGAACGATCTCCAAAAAGATGATACGACAAAACAGGCGATCGTAAAGATCTATACCGTAGCCAAAGTTCCTAATTATCTATCGCCATGGAGTTCTTCCATGCAGAGTTATACAGGTTCAGGTGCGATCATCGAGGGAGGGTACATACTTACCAATGCCCATGTCGTTGCAAACCAGGCATTTCTGGAAGTACAGCGTTATGGCGAGCGTAAACGTTATATTGCCAAAGTATATGCTGTTTCACACCAGGCAGACCTGGCACTTTTGAAAGTGGAAGATCAAGCCTTTTTTGCCGGTGTAGAACCACTCCAATTCGGTTCTTTGCCAAATGTAGAACAGAAGATTGTTGTGTATGGGTATCCTATGGGAGGCGATACGCTCTCTGCAACGATCGGTGTGGTTTCAAGAGTAGAACATCATGTTTATGCGCACAGTGGAGAGGTTTTTCTTGCCGTGCAGGTAGATGCTGCCGTCAATCCGGGGAATTCCGGAGGGCCGGCACTTTCTGACGGGAAGATCGTAGGTGTTGTGATGCAGGTAATCACAAAATCACAAAATATCGGCTATCTTGTACCGGTGACAATGGTCAAACACTTTATCGATGATATGAAGGACGGGCACTATGACGGGGTGGCAGATCTTGGACTGGGTACGCAAAATCTGGAAAATCCGGCCTTAAGGCATTATTATGGGCTTGATGACAATATTACGGGTAAACTGATCTATAAAACAATGTACCAGTCTGCACAAAAGGGAGGCCTGAAAAAAGGTGATATTTTGACAGCTGTTGATGGGCACCATGTAGAAAATGACGGAACGGTGGAGTTTAGAAAACATGAATATACCCATTACCACTATTTTGTAGATACCCACCAAATGGGTGAATGTGTGGGAGTGGATATTATTAGAAACAGAAAGCCGATGCATCTGGATGTTCCGTTGAAATATACGGCAGATGATGTATATCTGGTAAAAACGACACGTTATGACAGGATGCCAAGTTATTTTATTTACGGTGGATATGTCTTTTCCCCTTTGACACGCAACCTGATACGGGCTAGCAGGAGAAACAGGCTCTATTTAAGTTATCTGGCTTCAAAATGGCAGACGAAAAAGAAGAGTGAAGTGGTTGTTCTGCTGAAAGTCCTTGCTTCGGATATCAGCAGGGGAGACAACAGTTTCGGTATGTGGCCCATTGACAAAGTCAATGGTGAAACATTTAAAGATTTTAAAACGTTCTACAGGAAGATAGAGAAGGCAAAAGGGCCCTATATCGTTTTGGAAGACAATGATGGTATCCAGTTGGTTATCGATAAAAAAGAGGCATTGTCCAAACAGAAGGAGATTCTCAATACTTATAATATAGAGTTCGACAGGTCTGTTGATTTGAGGGAAGATCGGGCGAACAAGAAGCGGTAGGGATGCCTATTCATATTTTTTGAACTGTTCCAGCCAGGCTTTGTCCTCTTCACTGAGCTTTCCTGCCCTCTCCAGCAGCTTTTTTTTGGTAGAGATGAGGTCGTCGATACTTAAATAGGCCAAAAGAGAAGGGCTGATAGTGGGTTCCGTCCTGCCATAGGCAATGAGTTTTTCTATCTCTGCCAATAATTTTTCTTTTGTATGTTTGTTTTCTTGATCCATTTTGTTATACTAGCAAATGAATTAGAAATTAGAAGTTAGAAATTAGAAATTTAGGAGTTAAAATGTTGAAAATAGGTGATAATGTACCTGATTTTTGCCTGCCGAACCAGGATGAGGAGGAGATTTGCCTGAGAGATATCAAAGGGCGTTGGATCATACTCTATTTTTACCCAAAAGACAATACCCCCGGTTGCACAACGGAAGCATGCGATTTTACAGCGGCACTTCCGGATTTCGAGGGGCTTGAGGCTATTGT
>Ga0256828_1001813_pt1 | contig 13153 bp, 10 predicted proteins | sample CV88metaG_FD_185993 | JGI IMG/M metagenome (GOLD analysis project Ga0256828, IMG submission 185993) | Hydrothermal vent microbial communities from East Pacific Rise, Pacific Ocean - CV88 | ecosystem: Environmental > Aquatic > Marine > Hydrothermal vents | place: Pacific Ocean: East Pacific Rise... | reverse complement strand
CCATAGCTTTTACTGACTTTACTAAATCTTCATATTTGATTTCTCTCATTCTTAATCCTTTATGAATTCTTTTTCTTTTAATACATTAATAAGCTCTTGAACAGATTCTACACTTTTTCTAAATTGTGCTTTTTCTTGCTCATTTAAACTTACTTCAATTACTTTTTCTACACCATTTCTACCAAGCATAACTGGTACTCCATTTACTACATCAGAGTATCCATATTCACCATTTAAAAGTGTAGCACAAGGATAGATTTTTTTAGAATCTTTTAAAATAGCTTCTACCATAATTGCAGCTGCTTTACCTGGTGCAAAATATGCACTTGTTCCAAGTAATTTTACAATTTCAGCTCCACCATTTTTTGTTCTATCTACGATATCTGCAATATCATCATAACTTAATAAATCTGTAAGTGGAATTCCTGCAACTGTAGAATATCTAATAAGTGGAACCATATAATCACCATGTCCACCAATTACAGTAGCTCTAATTTGTCCTGCTCCATATCCAAGTTTTTCATGAATAAAATGAGTCATTCTTGCACCATCTAAAATTCCAGCCATTCCAATTACTCTTTTTGGATCAAATCCACTATCTTTGATTGCTAAATATGTCATCGTATCAAGAGGATTTGTTACAATAATTAAAATAGCTTCAGGTGCTACTTCTTTAACATTTCCAATGATATCTCTCATAATTTCAGCATTTTTCATAAGTAAATCATCTCTACTCATCCCCTCTTTTCTCGGGAATCCTGCTGTAATCACAACTACACTGCTATCTCTTACATCTTCATAACTTTCAGCTGCTTTTACTACAGAGTGAGTTCTAAGAGCTGCTGCTGCTTGGTTCATATCTAAAGCTTTTCCTTTTGCTCTTGGAACATCTCTATCTACTAATACCACTTCATGTGCAAGTCCTTGCATAGCAATAGAATATGCAACAATACTTCCTACATTTCCACCTGCACCAACAATTGAAACTTTACTTTTACTCAATTTATACTCCTTAAAATTTGACAAGCCTAATAAAAAAATATTAAACATTTATACTATAAAAAAATTATTAGAATATTATATTCATTTTTCGTTATCTTAACAAGTAATTCATATAGATTTATAAAAAAGTTATCTAAAAGTGTGTAAATAAGGAATATTAAAGGATAGACTTTATAATTCTAATCTTTAATATTCCCCAAAAAGGGAATAAAAATTAAATGTTATCGATGATTTTGTTTAGAGTTTCACTTGGTCTCATAGCTTTTGCTGCTTTTTCATCGTCTGGTCTGTAGTAACCACCGATATCAGCAGGCTTACCTTCTACTGCCATTAACTCTTCCATAATTTTATCTTCGAAGTCTTTAAGCTCTTTTGCTACTGGTGCAAAAGTTTCAGCTAATTCTTTGTTTTCATCTTGAGCTGCTAAAGCATCTGCTAAATACATAGCCCAGTAATAGTGACTTGCTTTATTATCAGGTTGACCAGCTTTTCTTCCTGGAACTTTGTTGTTATCTAAGTAAGCTGCATTTGCTTTATCAATCATTCTTGCTAATAAATCGATATCTTTATCTCCTGATTTATGTCCAATCATTCTTAGAGATTCTGCTAATGCTAAGAACTCACCTAAACTATCCCATCTTAAGTGCCCTTCTTTTAAGAATTGCTCTACGTGTTTAGGAGCAGATCCACCAGCACCAGTTTCAAATAATCCTCCACCAGCTAATAATGGAACGATACTCATCATTTTAGCACTTGTTCCAAGTTCTAAAATTGGGAATAAGTCAGTTAAGTAATCTCTTAATACGTTTCCTGTAACAGAAATTGTATTTAATCCTCTTCTAACTCTTCTTAAAGTAAATCTCATAGCTTGTCTTGGAGCCATAATATGGTATTCTACTTCTTTTTCAGCTAAGTGAGCTGGTAAATATTCAACTACTTTTTTGATCATATTTGCATCATGAGCTCTGTTTGAATCTAACCAGAATACGATAGGATCACCAGTAATTGCTCCTCTTTCGTGTGCTAATCTAATCCAGTCTTTGATAGCTACATCTTTTGCTCTATAAAGTCTCCAGATATCACCTTTTTCAACTTTGTGAGCCATTAATACAGTTCCATTTTCATCTTTAACTTCCATTAAACCATCTTCAGCTACTTTGAAAGTTGTTGGATGAGAACCATATTCTTCAGCTTTTTTAGCCATTAAACCTACGTTTGCAACGTGTCCCATAGTAGATACATCAAATTGTCCGTTAGCTTTAGCATCTTCTAAAATTTCATCATACATTAAAGCATAACTTCTATCTGGAATTACAGCTAAAGTTTCTTGTAATGCACCATCTTTGTTCCACATTTTTCCACCTTCTCTAATTACTGGTGGCATAGAAGCATCGATGATGATATCATTTGAGAAATGTAAGTTAGTAATTAAGTTATCACTATCTACCATAGCGATATCAGGGTTACCTTCTTTAATAATTCTTTCGATATCAGCTTTGATCTCTTCTTTTTTATCTGATTTTTCGATTTTTTTAAGTAAATCACCAATTCCTAAATCTGGATTAACACCGATTTTTTCGAATTCATCAGCATATTTTTCAAATAACTCTTTAAAGAATTCTTTTACAGCGATACCAAACATAATTGGATCTGAAACTTTCATCATAGTAGCTTTTAAGTGAATTGACCATAAAAGCCCTTTTTCTTTTGCTTCAGCAATAGTTTTAGCTAAGAAAGATGCTAATGCTTTTGCAGACATAAATGAAGCAGATAATACTTCTTTATCTTCAACATCAGTAAGTTCTTTTAATACTTTTCCATTTAATTCAATAGTAACTTTTGTTGGTTTCTCAACGATTACAGATTGTTCATTTTCATAGAAATCACCTTCGCTCATATAAGCAACTTTTGCTTGAGAATTTTCATCAAATGGTTTTAATCTATGAGGATTTTTTTGAGCATATTTTTTAACTACCTCAGCAGCTCTTCTGTCTGAATTCCCTTCTCTTAATACTGGGTTAACAGCTGAACCTAAACAAGTAGCATATCTTGCTGCAATCTCTTTTTCTTCTTCAGTTTGTGGTTCTTCTGGATAATCTGGTAATGGATATCCTTTTGATTGTAATTCAGCAATAGTTTCTTTTAATTGAGGAACTGAAGCTGAAATATTTGGTAATTTAATAATATTACCTTCTGGTTTTTTTACTAATTCACCAAGATATGCTAATTCATCAGCAATTCTTAATTCTTCTGGTAATTTATCATTAAAAGCTGCAATAACTCTTCCTGATAAAGAGATATCTCTCTCTTCTACATTTACACCAACTTTCTCTGCAAATTTTTGCACGATTGGAAGTAATGAATATGTTGCTAAAGCCGGAGCTTCATCAATCTTTGTCCATACGATAGTTGCTTTACTCATCGAATAATCCTTTTTATTAAGTTTTTTTAATCACAAAATTGTAACAATAATTTAAAATAGTTTTTATCTTAACAAAAAATATTTTATAAAATAACAGTGAATATGTTTCATTTTTTCACATTCTTTAAATGCTCTTTGTAACTTTTCGTAAATACATGCTTACCATTTACTCTTACAAAATATAAATACTCTGTTTTAGCTGGAAATATAGCTGCAATAATAGCATTTTGAGAAGAAACACATACAGGTTTTAAAGGTAATCCATAAAATTTATATGTATTATACCTTGTATTATTTTCTTGTATCATTTGATGCGTTACTTTTGTATGGGAATATTTACCATAATTTAATGTTCCATCCATTTGTAGTTTCATATGTTTTTTTAATCTATTATATATTACACTACTTACATATTTCATATCATCTTTATTTTTAGCTTCTTTTTGTATAATAGATGCAATAATTAAATAATGATAATATTTCTTAAAATTCCAATATCCAAAAATTCTTTGTGATAATTTTTTATGTTTTTTTAAAGATATATTATATAAATAATTACAAACCTCTTTTTTAGAAAATCCATAAGGTAAATAATATGTGTTTGGGTATAAAAATCCCTCTGGAATATCACATTCTAAATTTTTAAATCCCATTTTTTTAGCAATTTGTTTATAAATAAAAAAATCAGTTTCACCTGGAATAATGGTGATTTTTTTAAGAGCTGCTTTTGAATGAGCAATTTTATATAAAAAATCAAATTTACTCATTTTTGTTTTTTTCAAATCTATCCAACCACTTTGTGGCATTCCAATAAAATAAAGTATATATTTATCAAAAGTTAATATATCAAAACCACTTTTTTGCAACTTTTTAATGGTATAATTCACGCTACCATTTGGAATATATACTATTCTATTTACTTGAACTGGTTGTATTAAATAAAAAAGGAAAAAAATGATTAAAATCATTAAATATTCAATAACACTAATAATTTTTGCTATCATAACTACTCTCTTTGTATTATATTTTTCTTTATTAAAAGGTATATCGATTGAAAATATAAATTATAAACATATAAATATTGATAAATTATATATAAAAATTGATAAAAAACTAATAATTAGAGCAAAAAACATCTCTTTAATAAAAAATAGCAAAAAAAATACTCAAAAACAAACTATTTCTACAAATAATAAAAACAGTGATATTATAAATGTAAAAGAAACGGCCAGATTAGTAGAAAAGGTGATGCAATTTTTATCATTTTTTCAAGAAATAGATGTTACAAATATAAATATTTACAATAATAAAATTAACTATATATATCTACATAATAATAACTTTAAAATTGATACAGATGATATATTTATACAAACATCTCTAACTCCACAAAATAAAAAAGTATTATTTAATATATCTACACTACATATCAAAAAATATAATATAGTCCTAAAAAATATTAATGGTGAATTCCATTCAGATCTATTGTATCTATATTTATCTATTAAAACAACTTATCAGAATACAAAATTTAATATAGACCTAAAAGCAAATCGTAAAAAAATTAAATATAATATATCTATTCAAGATATAACAGAACAAACATTAACTATAATAAAAGATAAATTAAAAAATATTGACAAATTATCTCTATCCTCTATTAATATTTCAGGTGACCAAAAACAAGCAAATATAAATCTAAATAGTATATTCATCAAATCAAATAACAATATAATAAAAACTCCTTTAGTTCAGCTAAAATATGATTTAAAAAAACAAGCCTTATCTATTCAAAATAGCTATTTAAATATTTATAATAACTTAAATAATATAGAAATATTTCAAACACATATAGATTTTAATATCAAAAATAAACAAGGAATAATTTATAATAAAAATATTATATCAACAAACAACCATTTAGTAACAAAAATTTCTTTAACCCCTATCTATATAAATAATACACAAATAAATATCAAAAATATTTCTATAATAAATAGAATAATTAAAATAGAATTGTTAAATAATAAATTTAGTAAAAATGATAATATTATCTCAAGCTATACAAAATTAATAAAAACATCTTATAAAAACAGTGACTATATTTATCTAAAAAACTTAAAAATAAATTTTGATATAAACAAAAATATATTAAAAACTCAAATTCCAAAACTATCTATAGCTGATGCTAATATAGATAATATAAATATATTACTAAATAAAAATATTTTAAATATCACTTTCAAATCTTATTCGATTTTATCTAAAAACTTAATTCAAACTTTATCTAAAATGGGAATAAATTTAAACATATATCAAGCTAATGGTAAAAATAATATTATAGGAAAAATAACTTATAATCTAAATAATAATAAACTTAATACATATATCAAAATAGGAATAAATAATTCAAAATTATATCTATCAAAATCATTATTTCTATATTTACATAATGCGAATTTAGAGTTTAAAAATAATAAAATCAATTTAATAAATAGTGATTTAAGTTTAAAAATTGCTATTGTAAACCTAAGATATTTTATCAAACAAGGGATTATAGATTTAGATAATTTAAAAATAAATACTTATGGATATTTTAAATTTTTAGATATTAACAATATTCTAAATATTAAAAACTATCAAGAAAATTTGATAATTGATTTAAATTCCCCTATAAAAATCGATTTAGAAAATTTAGCTACATCTATCACTATAGATAAAAATACTATAATTAAAGTAAACAAACTATCAAAACTATATAATTACATAAAATATTTAAAACAATATAAATTAGAAGATGGAAATATAATTATAACTATTGCAAAATCTATTCTTATAGATTCAAAAATAACAAAAACTAAACAAAATATTTTAGCTTATAAATTAAAACCATTGAGAAAAATAGATATCAATACAACTATAAAAGATGATAATATCTCTATATATAATAAAAACATCAAAATAGATATCCAAAACTCTAAAAATATACTAAAAGTATATGGTAAATATAAAAATTTAGATATAAATGTTACCCCTTTAATTACTACAAATGAAAATAATGAAACAAATAGTTCTAAAAAAAGTGAAACAAATACCACAATAAACCATAAAACAACTAAACAAAACAATACATCAACAAATTCCACTATAAACATAAATTTAAAAGCTAAAAATACAAATATTATTTATAATGATATGAAAATTTATTCTTCAAAATTAAATGTAGATTTTAATGGTAGCTATGGAATAATCACTTCGCTTTATAAAGATAGAAATATCACTATTATATATGATGATTCCCAAATTAAACTTTATGGTTTAAAAATAAAAGAAAAAACCTTAAAAGATTTAACTAACACTACTATTTTAAGACACCCTTTAATTACAATATTTGCAATGAAAAATAAAAATTCAGATATTATTCAAGGATTTATAGAAATCCATAAAGGGTATATCAAAGAATTAAAAATATTTAATAATGTTTTAGCATTTATCAATTTAATACCATCATTAGTAACTTTTAAACCAGTAGGTTTTACTACAAAAGGGTATAAAATTAAACATGGATATATTGAATATATTATGTATAATAAAATTATATATTTCAAAAAAATAAAAATAAAAGGGGAAAATTTAACTTTTAGTGGTAATGGATATATAGATTTAAATAAAAATAAAATTAAACTAAAAGTAAATGTAAATTTAATTGTCAAACTTGTAAAAGATATCCCTATTGTTAATTATATACTACTTGGTAAAGATGGTGGTATAACTATTAAACTTACAATTCATGGAAAATTAGATAATCCTAAAATTTCAAAAAACACTGCTTCAAATATTATAGAAGCTCCATTAGGTATTATCAAAAGAACAATTCTTACACCATTTAGACCATTTATGAAAAAGGATGATGAATGAAAGAGTTACAAAACATTCCATTATTTAGTGAATTAGGAATAGATGAATTAGCAGAGTTATCTAAAATATCTAAAATAGTTCATCTAAGTAAAAATGATACAGTGTTTTATCAAGGCGATGATTCAAAATATCTACATATATTAGCTAAAGGTAGTGCTAAAATATATAGAGTAGATAATAAAGGAAATGAAGTTGTATTACATAACTTTATAGCTCCTATCTTACTTGCTGAGAGAGCAAATTTAGCTCATATACCATTTCCTGCAACTTGTGTAATGAATAGTGATGGTATAGTAGTAAAAGTAAATTTTGATTCATTTAAAGAACTTATGAAAAAAGCAGATATATGTTTTAAAATCATGCAATCATTACTTAAAAAAATGACTTCATTAGAAGATGTTATTGATAACAATTTAATTTTAGATACAGAAACAAAAATAGCTAAATTCATATATGAAAACAAAGAAGCATTTGAAACTTTAAAACAACATTCTATTGCTAATCTTTTAAATATCAAACCAGAAACTTTATCAAGAAAATTAAAAAAATTAAAAGAATTAGGTATTATAGAAAATAGAAATTCAAAACTAAAAGTAGTAAATAAAGAGAAACTAAAAGAGATTTTTAGTTGGTAGGCACATTTATCATATCAAAATATCCAGCTGTTACTGTATCCATAGTTTTGATATGATTATCAAGCCATGGGATAAAATGTTTATAAAAATACTCTTTTAAAAAATCTATATCATCTAATCTCGATCTTTTAATCTCTTCTAATTCTCTAACTATTCTATCATGTTCCATCTTATGAGGTAATTTAGCAAAAAAATTATATTTTTCCATTAAATTTTGTTCAAAATTAAAATGATTTTTTACATCATCTAAAAAAAGTTCAAACTTCTCTTTTATATTTTGATTATTTTCAATAGCTTCTAAAAGTTCATTTAAAACTTTTACTTCATTTTCATGAATTTGATTCATTGGTTCATAAGCTACTTTTGAGATTTCATTTATCATTTAAAAGCCTTTATAAAAAGTAAGAAAGGGGAAAGCCCCTTTTTTGAAGGAGTATTGTATCGTAAAATGTTAATTATTCAGCTAATTCTTTACCGAAATCTTTTTCGATATCACTAATTACATTTAAGTTAAATGTTTCATTTAAGAAATTAAAGATTTCTTCATTTACAAATTGTGGAGCTTTAGCACCAATATAGATATCTTTAATTCCAAGGTATAATAATGCAAGTAAGATAATTACTGCTTTTTGTTCCATCCACATTAAAGCGATTGAAATTGGTAATTCATTTACATCTTTTACACCTAATGCATCTGCAAGTGCTAATGCAATATGAACTGCACCATTACTATCATTACATTGTCCAAGATCTAAGTATCTTGGGATTTCTGTTCCTGGAACTGTTCCAAAATCGATATCATTAAATCTAAATTTACCACAACTTGAAGTGATAATTACGTGATCAGCTGGTACTTTTTCAGCTAATTCTCTAAAATAATCTCTTCCATGTCCTGGAGCATCACATCCTGCAATTACCCAGAATCTTTTGATTTTTCCAGATTTAATAGCATCTAAAATTTGTGGTGCTAATGTTAAAATAGTTTTATAGTGGTGACCAGTTGTTAAAGTCGCATCACTATCAAATCCAGTTACATCTGGTAATTCTAATGTTTGATCAATTAATGGATCAAAATTATCATTTTCAATTTTTTTTGCACCTTCAATACCAACAATTTTATATGTATATAATCTATCAATATAATTAGATACTTTGTTAGATTTTTCAGGTGGAACGATACAGTTTGTATTTACAACACAAGTTCCATTCCATTTACTAAATACAGTAGTTTGGTCAAACCATGCTCCACCAATATTTCCTTTTAAGTTTTTAAACTTTCTAAGCTCTGGATAAGCATGAGCTGGTAACATTTCAGAGTGAGTATAAACATTGATTTTATCTTCTAATCCTCTTTCTTGAATTCTTGTAAGAAGTTTATGTAACATATCTAAATTATGTCCAGAAATTAAAATCCCTTTTCCTTCTGCTTTGTTTTGAGGAACTGTTACAGGAGTTGGTACACCTAATACATTTGTGTGTCCACCACTTAATAAATCCATAACTTTTACACCAGCTTCACCAACTTTCATTAGTTGTGCAATATGCTCATTAAAGTTGAAGTTTACATTTGTAAGTGTAAAATATAATGTTTCACTCATTACATCATCAATCTCGATTAATGTTTTTAAATCATCTGCATTTGGATTCATATCAATAAGCTCTCTTGCATGCTCTCTATATGCTGAAAGACCTCTTAATCCAAATGTCATTAAATCTTGTAATCTTGCTTTTGTTGCAGTTTTACCACAAGTTCCTATCTCTTGTCCATGAGCACCACACCCTTCTGGCATACTCATTTCACATTGATAACAAAACATTTTTGGATGACAATCTTTTTGACTACACTCTTTACTATTTCCACCTAAAAAATCAAATAAACCCATATTGGTCTCCTTATTCTTAATTTATTTTCAGTATTGTATAAAGATTCCAAAATGATTTCATTGACTTTAATCAATAAGTGTAGATTTTTTTATAAATTGGACCTTTTTTTGTAAGAATTGAAGAATATAAATATACTTTAAACTCTATATTATGGGAAAAAGAAAGTTTTTTTAATTCATCAAAAAGTTTTTTATCAAAAGTTTTTATTCTGCATAAAGTTATATGAGGAGTGAAATTTTTTACATTTAATTCTTTTGCTATAGCATCTATATGAGGAGAATTTGCTTTCATATAAAGAATTTTATTATTAAAAATTCCAAAACCTTTTATTTCAATTTTCTCATTAGGTATTTTTAAATCTATTTTCCAATTATCTGGATTATCTTCTCCAATAAATTTATGAGTTAGATGAAGATTGTATCCTTCTACCCATTTTCCTTGTATAAAATGGGATAATTTTGATTTAATAATCTGATAAAAAGGAAGAGTTACTGGAGTAGCTATAAAAAGTCTCATTTTAACACCTTAAAAAGTAAGCTTAAAACTATACTTAAAATTATAGAAGTTGTAATAGGAAAATAAAAAGAAAAGTTTTCTTTTTTGATTACTATATCTCCTGGTAGGTCAAAAAGGGGAATTTTAAAATGTATTAAAATTGCAATAATTATAAAAACTATCCCTAAAACTAAAAATATTTTATCTATTTTTTAGCTCCTGATAATATCTATTTATAAATTGATCTTTTTTAGCTAAATATCCTACTAAACTCTCAAGTTCTGTTTTATTCTTTTTTTCAAAATCGATCTGCATTGAAGTTTTTGAATTCTCAGGTAAACTTTTAGCTTGCTTAATAATTCTTGCTATTTCTTTATCTTCATCAAATTTAATCGGTGCTAATTTAAGCATCCTTTTTACAAATTCAACTACCTCATCCTCTTTATTATCCACTACCCATTTCATAGGTTTTTTATAATAAGATGTAAGAGTTGCGAATGTAGCAATAAATAGATATTTTCTCCAAATATCAAAATCAATATTTTCGCTTGATTTTACTTTTAAATCACATTTACTAAAAAGCTCATCTAATTTTCCATCTTTTTCATAACAAAGATAAAAAGTATCAGACTTTTTTTCAATCACATTTATATCTTTTTTATGAGAAACTATATAGATACACCCTTTTTTAAGATTAAAATTTTTTAGTTTTTCAAAATGAGCTACTCCATTTAAAAGAGGTAAAATAGTTGTATTTTGGTTTGAATATTGCTGAAGGATAGGCATAATATCATCTAAATTATAACTTTTAGTAGCTATAATAATTACATCATAAACTCCACTTAAAGAAGTTTTGATACAAATAGAAAAGTCTTCTTTTATATCGATTATTTTAAGTCCATATTTTTTAATAAATTGGTTTGTTTTAGAAGTAGCAAAAAGAGTTGTATCAACTCCACATTTCGCTAATTTTCCAGCTAAATAGCCACCTACTCCACCTGCTCCAATTACTAAAATTCTCATTAAAATTTATCCAAAAACTTCTTTATATTTTTAGCAGCTTGACGAATTCTTTTTTCATTTTCAATAAGAGCAATTCTCACATACCCTTCTCCATAAGCACCAAATCCAATCCCAGGAGAAACTGCTACTTTTGCTTCTGTAAGAAGTCTTTTTGAAAACTCTAAACTTCCCATAAATTGACATTTTTCTGGAATTTTTGCCCAACAAAACATTGTAGCATTATTTTTATCTATTTTCCATCCTGCATGCTCAAAACTCTCAAGTAAAACATCTCTTCTTTTACGATAAGTTTCAGTAATTTCTCTTACACAATCTTGTGGACCATTAAGGGCTACAGTAGCTGCTACTTGAATAGGAGTAAACATTCCATAATCAATCCAAGATTTATATTTTTGAACAGCTCCAATTAAAGTTTTATTTCCTACTAAAAATCCTACTCTCCATCCAGCCATATTATAACTTTTTGAAAGTGTAAAACTCTCAACTGCTACATCTCTTGCACCTTTTGCTTCAAAAATAGAAGGTGTTTTATATCCATCAAATGTAATATCAGCATAAGCAATATCACTAATTACCCAAAGTTCATTCTCTTTTGCAAAATCAACCACTCTTTGATAAAACTCTTTTGTAACAGTTACAGTAGTTGGATTATGTGGAAAATTTACTACTAAAAATTTAGGTTTTGGAACTGATTCAATCATAGCTCTTTCTAAATCTTCAAAAAACCTATCTTCATCAAGTTCATATTTATCATTATAAATAAGTTCTGTTTTTCTAACACTCGCACCTGCAAGCATAAAAGCATATGAATGGATTGGATATGTTGGATCTGGTACAATCGCTACATCTCCTACATTTGTTACAGCTTGAGCTAAATGAACATACCCTTCTTTACTTCCCATTGTTGCTACTGCTTCAGTTTCTGGATCAAATGTTACATTATATCTATCTGCATACCAATTAGTAATAGCTTCTCTAAGTTTATAAATCCCTTTACTTACACTATAACCATGTGTTTTTGGTTTTTGTGCTGATTCTATAAGTTTATCTACAATATGTTTAGGTGTCATACCATCAGGATTTCCCATAGAAAAATCTATCACATCTTCACCAGCACGACGAGCTTGCATTTTTAGATCATTTACAACTGCAAAAATATAATTTGGTAATCTTTCTATTCTTTCAAATTCGTTCATTCTAATCCTTTAACTATAATTCCTCTTTTAAAATTCTCTACACTATAAATATCTGTAATTTTTATATATTTACATCCGGCGGGAATCTTTAGAGTTAATAAAGTTGTTTTTTTATTTAATTTAATGTTATTTAATAAATTTAACTCTTTATCATAAAACCAAACTGATGGATGCCAATAGTCTAATTTTTTTGTTTTTATTTCAATTTTAGCATATGGGTTTGTAATATTATTTTCTATCCAATATACTCCACTTGCATTTATATATCTTTGATTATTATCATCTAAAATATGAGCTTCTTTAATTATTCCATTTGAACAATCAAACTTATAATTAAAATTTCCATCATCACTTCTATTTAAATCTAAAACTTCACATCCTCTTATTTTCATATCATCTATTAAAGATACTGGATCAATATAATGTTCAGATTTACATTCTATATTTAAATTTAATTTATTATTTTTATATTCAACTTCTGATACATAAAAATAGTAATATCCCAATGATTTTAAGCTATCATTTAAAATTTTACTATTTAAAATATTGTTATCATTTATAAAACTAAATTTAGTATT
>Ga0256828_1001812_pt1 | contig 13161 bp, 14 predicted proteins | sample CV88metaG_FD_185993 | JGI IMG/M metagenome (GOLD analysis project Ga0256828, IMG submission 185993) | Hydrothermal vent microbial communities from East Pacific Rise, Pacific Ocean - CV88 | ecosystem: Environmental > Aquatic > Marine > Hydrothermal vents | place: Pacific Ocean: East Pacific Rise... | reverse complement strand
TGTATTCACAAAATTATAAATATGATATTTTAACTTTAGATAAACTTCTTAGTAAAAATATAAATAAAATTATAAAATATAAAGTTCAAGTAGATGATTTTAAATATGAGATAAAAGAAGGAAAACTTTTAGCACTAAATCCTATAATAGTTCAATCAAATAATAAAATAATAAGTGGTATAAATAAAACAGATATAATCTTTGATAAAATTCCAAATGATTTTTTAACAAAACCATCATTAATTTGGGAAACAAAAAGTAAAAAAGGTAAACAAGATATAAAACTAAATTATCTAACTACTGGAATATCTTGGAAGAGTGATTATATACTAAATATTGATAAGAAAAATACACTTACAGCTTGGATAAGTATTACAAATAATTCAGGTGTAACATATAAAGATGCAAATATATATTGTATAGCAGGAGATGTAAAAACATCAAGAGCAAAACCTATAAGAAGAATGTATAAAAATATGGTAGCAATGGAGATGTCTTCTGCTCCAATAGTTACACAAAAAGAGTTTGCAGGGTATCATTTATATAAAATACCATTTAAACAAACTTTAAATAATAAACAAAAAAAACAAATTAATTTTATTAATATAAATAATATCAAAATCAATGAATATGCAAGTAGTGAAAATAATATCTATTTACATAGATTTTCTAATAAAAACAATATTAAATTTAATCACAAAATCCAAATAGATAATAAAAAATCAAATAATATGGGAATACCATTGCCTAAAGGGACAATAAGAGTATATCAAAAAGATAAAGATATATCACATTTTATTGGACAAGATAATATTTCACATACACCTAAAAATAAAAAAATAAATATTACTATAGGAAAATATTTTGATTTAAGTCAGAAAATAACACAACTAGAATTTCAAAAGACAAAATATTCAGTTTTAAGTAAATATCGAAGAATAATAAAAAATAATTCAAATAAAACTAAAGTTATTAAAATAGTTGAAAGTGAATATTCAAATAATATTAAGAGTATAAAAAATACAAATAACTGTAAAAATAATTGTAAAATGAAAAAAATAGGTATTAATAGTTTTGAATATAAAATTATTTTAAAAGCTAATAGTAAATATACATTAGATACTAAATATGAAGTTTCTTATGTAAAATATTAAACTTGAACTTTATTATTAGTTTAAGTTGATATTTGATAAAATCAGACCAACATACTTTTATTTTACATATTCTAAAATCTTAGAATAATTAATGGAAAACAAAAAGATGGAAAACAATCAAAATAATTATTTGAGATTATTTTGTGGAAAACAAAGAAATGGAAAACAAAATGACAAACAATCAAAAACAACATTATTTATTTACTTCTGAAGTAGTAAGCCCAGGACATCCTGATAAATGTGCAGATATTATTGCAGATAGTATAGTAGATAAACTAATCATAGGAGATGCAAATTCAAGAGTTGCATCAGAAGTATTTGTAGCTGGTAAACATGTAGTAATTGGTGGAGAAGTAAAATCAAATACTAAAATAAGCCAAGATGAATATAAACAAATAGCAATTGATGCACTTGTAAAAATAGGATATTTTGATAATCCTCATTTTACAGATGAAGAGTGTTTAAAACCTCAAAATGTAGATGTACAAGTTTTATTAAATGAACAAAGTCCTGATATATCTCAAGGTGTAGATCAAGCAAGTGGTGAAATAGGTGCTGGAGATCAAGGTATTATGTTTGGTTATGCTGATTGTGAAACAGCAAATTATATGCCAAGTGCTATTACATATGCAAGAATGCTTATGGAAAAAGTATATGATTATGCACTAAAGAATCCTGATACTTTAGGTGTTGATATAAAAACACAAGTAACTATGAACTATATAAATAAAGACAATTTTGAAAATTCAAATCCTCAAAAAATAGATACAATAGTAGTTTCTGCTCCTTGTGTTTCATCTATGAGTATTGATGAGGTAAGAGCATTGATTTTAAAACTAATTATTGAAACAGGTTTACCAAAAGAATTATTTTCTTTAGAAGATTGTACTATACATATTAATCCAACAGGAAAATATGTATCTCACTCATCATTACATGATAGTGGATTAACAGGTAGAAAACTTATAGTTGATAGTTTTGGGGGATATTCTCCAATAGGTGGTGGAGCTCAAAGTAGTAAAGATTATACAAAAGTAGATAGAAGTGGACTTTATGCAGCAAGATATATTGCAAAACATATAGTAGCATCAGGATTAGCAAAAAAATGTGTAGTTCAAATATCTTATGCAATAGGTGTTGCAAAACCAACTTCAGTTGCTGTTGATACTTATGGTACATATACAAAACTAAATGATGATGAACTTTCAACATTTGTAGAAAATAACTTTGCACTTACTCCAAACTGGATTACAAGAAAATTTAATCTTGATAAACCAAGTGATAGTACATTCTTATATGCAGATGTAGCTGCAAGGGGTCAAGTTGGTCAAGAAGATTATCCATGGGAAAAATTAGACGATATGGATTTATTTAAAAATTTATAAAATAATATAAAAAGTAAATATATGCTATAATAAGCAATATTTAATAATTAGGGATAAATAATGGATTTAAAAAACTTTTTTAGCAAAATAAAATCAGATATAATAAAAAAAGACAAAAAAGAAGAACAAAGTCAAAGTCATTGGTTAAAATGTCCATCATGTGAATCATTGATGTTTTTTCAAGAAGTTGAAAATTTAAATCATGTATGCCCTAAGTGTAATTTTCATATGAGAATAGGTGCTGCAAAAAGAATAGATCTTTTAGCAGATAAAGGTTCATTTGTAGAGCATGATAGTGAACTACATCCTACAGATCCTTTAGAGTTTGTTGATAGCAAATCATATCAAAAAAGATTAGAAGAAGCATTACACAAAACAGGTAAAACATCTTCAATTGTAGCTGGTACTTGTACTATAAATGGAAACCCAGTGGAACTAGTAGTATTTGATTTCTCATTTATGGGTGGATCTTTAGGTTCTGTTGAAGGTGAAAAAATAGTAAGAGCATGTAATAGAGCTTTAGCAGCAAATCATGGTGTAATTATTGTAAGTGCTAGTGGTGGAGCTAGAATGCAAGAGAGTACATACTCTTTAATGCAAATGGCAAAAACATCTGCAGCACTAAAAAAAGTTGATAATGCAGGATTACCATTTATATCTTTACTTACAGATCCAACATTTGGTGGAGTATCTGCTTCATTTGCATTTTTAGGTGATATTCTTATGGCAGAACCTGGAGCTTTAATAGGGTTTGCAGGAGCAAGAGTTATTAAGCAAACTATTGGTGCAGATTTACCTGATGGTTTTCAAAGAGCAGAGTTTTTACTAGAGCATGGAAGTATTGATATGGTTACAGATAGAAATGAGATGAAAAAAACTATTGGTGATTTATTAGAATTATTCAAAAAAGAAGAAACAGCATAGTGAACCTATACGCATTATGCGATATGCAAACTCTTCTTAAAAAAGATATATCTTTAGAAGAGTTTGCAAAACTTAGCAATAAATACAATGCAAAAATAATACAATATCGAGATAAACTAAACGATATAACTACTCAAATAAATAATATAAAAATACTAAAACAAAATACAACTATCCCTATTATTATTAACGATAAATTAGAACTTTTAAAATATTGTGATGGAGTACATCTAGGTCAAGAAGATTTATTAAGAGTTAAAAATGAAGAATTAAAACTAAAAGATGATGAACTTGTATTTAAATTTTTAAGAAAACTTTATCCTTCTAAAATATTTGGACTTTCAACTCATAATGAAATAGAGATACTTCATGCAAATAAACTTGATTTAGATTATATAGGGTTAGGTGCATATAGATCTACTTCTACAAAAGATGTTTCTAATATATTAGGGAATAATATATCATATTTAGCAAAAATCTCTAAGCATAAAGTAGGTGCTATTGGTGGAGTTAAACTAGATGATAATATACCAAATATTTATTACAATGTAATAGGTAGTGGTTTATTAGAAGGTATAAATAATGACAATTAATATTTATCAAATAGCAAAAAATGACAAAGATGAATTTGAACCATTAGTTCAAAACTTTATTAAAATGAGTAAAAAATATGCAAAAGTTCAAGTTTTTAATATGTTTAATAAGACAATATCTAAAGCTCAAACAATAGGACAAAATGAAGCTCAAAAATCATATAGTGATACATTTGAACCTAAAATGCAAAATGGCTTTAATATAGTACTAGATGTTTTAGGAAAAAGAGTAGATAGTTTTGAATTTTCAAAACTAATTCATAGTGATGCAAATATAAATTTTTTTATAGGTGGAGCTTATGGTTTTTCAAGAGAGTTTATAAGAAAATGTGATAAAGTAATTTCAATCAGTGATCTTACAATGGCCCATAAAATAGCTAATATAGTGCTATTAGAACAAATATTTAGAGGGCTTTGTATAGCAAATAATCATCCTTATCATAAATAATTTATAATTTTTTAGATATAATAAGCAAAATTATAACATATAAATAAGGAATATGCTTTGGCATCTAATAAACAAATAGAACAATTAAAAGAAATCTTAGAGCAGAGGAAGCTTGCAATTCAAAGTAACATAGACGATAGTAATAAAAATATCGAATTATTAAGTAATATGGATTGTAAAGATGATTTTGATTTCGCTGAATCAAGTAGTGATAGTTTCACTGCAGAAGTAATTGCAAAACAACAAGCAAAAGAATACAAAGAGATAGAAGCAGCATTAAAAGCTATAGAAGATGGTACATATGGAGTTTGTGAAATGTGTGATGAACTTATTTCAATAGCAAGATTAAAAGCAAAACCATTTGCAAAATATTGTACAGTATGTAGAGAAATACACGAAGAAGAGATGAAAATCAAGGAGTCATAAAATGGGTTTAAAAAAATATTTAATAGCGTCAGTTATTTTACTAGCATTAATAGCTGGATTTTTATATAGTTTAGATTTAGGTTCATATACACTAAATTTAGATTTAGGTATTCAAAATATGGTAATAAATCAAACATTACCAGTAATGGTATGGGTATTAATACCTACAGTATTATTATTAATTGTAAGTTTATTACATATGGTATTTTATGGTTCAGTTAATTATATTCAAAATAAAGTAAGAATAAATGATATAAAAGCTATTGAAGATCATATCCAAAATAGAATTATCAATAAAAATTCAAGTAAAAAAGTAAAAACAAAAGAGTTAGCTGAATTAGCAAAAATTATTGATCAATTAGAGATAAATGTAAATACAAATACATTTAAATGTGATAATGAAAAACTTAAAAGTACTGCTAATCTTGCAAATGAAATTTTAAATGAAAATAAATTTGTATCATTAAAAAATCTTAAATTAGATGAAAAAAATGAATTAGAAATTAAAAATATAATCAATAGAATTAATAGTGATGATAACTTTGCATTAGAAGTATTAAAATCACCAGATAAATATGCAAAAGAGGTTCTTGAACATGCATTTGATGTTATTATTGAGAAAAAATCAATTAAAAAAATCAAAGCAGTTATAAATAACTTCCCACTTACAAATAAAATGGTAAGCAAGTTATTATTAAAAGATTCAAAAGAACCTGCAGAAAATAGATTTACAAATTCTGAAATATTAGAATTTATTAAAAATAATGACTTCACAAATAAAGAATTAATTGAAATTGCAAGAAACTACAAAAGAACAATGCAACCTGAACAATTAATAAAATTATTTGAAGATTTAAGTGCAGCAGATGAATCTAAAACAGAAAGTTATTTATATGTATTATTTGAATATGAAATGATACCTCAAATAAAAGAAATATTATTAAATTCACAAAAAAATGAATATACAATATTCAAAGCTCTTATGGATTTAAAAGATGCTGGAAAACACTACAATTTAGATAGCCTAAAACTTTCATAATCAATGAAACAAAAACTTGATTTCTCAAAACCTTTAGTGGTCTTAGCACCACTTGCAGGTTATACTGATCTTCCTTTTAGAAAAGTTGTAAAAAACTTTGGTGTAGATTTAACTGTATCTGAAATGATTAGTTCAAATGCACTAGCTCATAAAAATAAAAAAACAATCAAAATGCTAGAAAAATCTTCAAATGAAGATCCTTATATAGTACAAATATCTGGTTCAGATCCAGCAATTGTAAGACAAGCAGTTGAAGTATTAAATGAATTTGACCATATAGATGGTATAGATTTAAATTGTGGTTGTCCTGCTCCTAAAGTATTTGGTCATGGAAGTGGTTCAAATTTACTTGGAGATTTACCAAGATTGCAAGAGATACTAAGAGTTATCAAACAAACATCAAATAAACAATATACAACTGTAAAGGTGCGAATTGGTGTAGATGAAAAAATACCACTTGAGATAGCCCAAGCTATTGAAGAAGTTGGTGTTGATATGGTAAGTGTACATGGACGAACAAAAAAAGGGGCATACAAAGCACCTGTTGATTATGAAGCTATTAAAATAATAAAAGAAAATGTATCTTGTCCTGTTATAGCTAATGGGGATATAAAAGATAGAAAAAAAGCTCTTGAAGTTTTAGATTTTACAAAATGTGATGGTGTTATGATTGGTCGTGGTGCTGTTGGAAAACCATGGGTATTTGAACAAATAAAATCAAACAATGATGATATATCTTATGATTTAAAAAGAGATATTATATTAGAACATTTTGATGCTATGGTAGAACACTATGGAGAGTATGGTTGTGTTATGTTTAGAAAGCACTTACATACTTATTCAAAAGGTTATGATGGTGCAAATGAGTTTAGACAAAAAGTAAATCATATTGCAGATCAAAATGAGATGAGAGAGTTGATAATTGATTTTTTTACTGTAAAGAATAATGATGTTTGATAAAAGTTTAATTACTACAAATAAAAATCTATTAGCTTTTAGTGCAGGTGTTGATTCATCTGCACTTTTTTTTATTTTACTTGAACAAAATATAAATTTTGATATTGCAATAGTTGATTATAACCTAAGAGAGCAAAGTAAGCAAGAAGTTGCTTATGCTAAAGATTTAGCAAAAAAATATAATAAAAAAATATATCTAAAAACTTATGAAGATGAAATATTTAGTGAAAAATCTGCAAGAGATTTTAGATATAAGTTTTTTGATGAGATTATTATAAATAATAACTATGATAGTTTAATTACAGCACACCAATTAAATGATAAACTAGAATGGTTTTTAATGCAATTTAGTAAGGGTGCTGGTTTAGTTGAGCTTGTAGGCTTACAAGAGTATTCAAAAAGGAAAAACTATATAGTTTATAAGCCATTGCTTGAAATAAGTAAAGATGAGCTTTTAGAGTATCTAAAAACAAATAATATAAAATACTATATAGATGAAACTAATAATGAAAATATATATAAAAGAAATTATTTTAGAAATACATTTGCAAATAAGTTTTTAGATCAATATAAAGATGGAATAAAAAAGAGTTTTAAGTATTTATCAAATGATATAAAATCATTAGATATTTTAGAAGATGAGTTAATATTAGATGAACTAAAAGTTATGAAGTTTAAAAATAATGATATAAATCTAATAATAAGATATATAGATAAAGAGCTTAAAAAAAGAGGCCTTATAATATCTAGCCATACAAGAGTAGAAATAATAAGACAAAAAGAGATTATAATATCAAATAAAATAGCAATAAGTATAGAAAATAAAAAAGTATTTATAGCACCATATTGTAAAAATAGTATGGATAAAAAATTTAAAGAGTTTGCAAGGGTAAATAAAATACCTAAAAATATTAGAGCATATTTAGTAAATAAAAATATTGATAAAGTTAAAAAAATAATTGAATTGTAAAATTTGATTGATTTAAAATTGAAAGTTTACATGGAGCGGGAAACGAGACTCGAACTCGCGACAATCTGCTTGGAAGGCAGAGGCTCTAGCCAACTGAGCTATTCCCGCTTATGTGGTGAAATTATAGCGACTAATTCTTAAATTATTATTAAAAAATAACTTCATTAAAGCTATAAGGTACAAATTTATAAACTTTTGCTAAAATTCTGTTATGAATAAACAATTAATCATATTTGATATGGATGGAACACTTATAAATAGTGGAGATGTTATAACAAATACAATAAACTTTGTAAGAGAAAATTTGGGCTTAGCAAAAATTGATAAAGATACTATGTTAACTCAATTAAATAATCCTGATATAAATGCAGCAGAATTTTTTTATGGTACTAGTGAATTTACACCAGAACAAACAGAATTATTTACAAAATATTATGATGAAAATTGTACAAAAGATATATCACTTTATGATGGTATTTATGATTTACTTCAATTGTTAAAGCAAAAAGGTTATATTTTAAGTGTTGCTACAAATGCATCTGCTGATTTTGCTATTAAAATGTTAAAAGCACTTGATATTTATAAGTTTTTTTCATTTGTTGTTGGAGCAAATATGGTTAAAAATGCAAAACCAAGTCCAGATATGTTAAAGCTTACTTTAGATAAGTTAGATATAGATGTAAAAAATGCTATTTTAGTAGGTGATTCACTAAAAGATACAAGAGCAGCCAAAGCACTAAATATGAGATATATTTTAGTAAATTGGGGATTTAGTAAATATGAAAATGAAATATCAAATATAGAAGATTTAAAAAAGGAATTAAAAATATGAATATAATAATGCCAATGGATGGAAGCGATATAGAAGAATCAAAAATATGTCCAGTACATGAAGCAAAAGCTTGGCTTTACTTTGAAATGAGTGAAGGTAAAATGATAAATGATAAGTTTTACAATACAAGAGCAGAAGTTGAAAATTTTCCAGAAGTAGTAATAGTATCTAGTGATAAAGAAGATGTATGGCCATTTATGGAAGAGGGGATTGCTGTACTAGTTGCACCAATACAAAGATATGTAGAAGATATAGTTGAAGCTTTTTTATTTAAAGAACTTCATGATTTAAATCAATAATAGGAATAAATATGAAAAAAATAATATCAGCTTTATTAATGGCAAGTTCACTTTTTGCATCAAATAATATATACTTAGATAAAAAAGATTATTCAAATAATGACTTTAGAATATTTGCAGGAATTGATGGTAAATATGCTTATTTTAATTCAGATATAACTACTGATCAAACAATGGTATCTTATGGATTATACGTAGGTTTACCTATTTTTAATGATTATGAATTAATAATAAATAAAAATCAAGATAACACAAGAGATTTTACTATAAATCAACAATCAATTACTATAAATATGCCACTTGATTCAAGACAAAGTAGAAGAGCTTATCTTGGAATAAAAGCTGGAAATGGAACTGTTGATTTTGATGATAATATAGCAGATTTAGATAATAAATTTTATGCTATTCATATAGGAAAAAGATATAAATATACTAGACACTATAGAGTCAGAATTGAATTAGAAGCTACAAATTATAGATATGATAACAATATAAATGATACAGCTTTTTCTTTTAATTATGGATTTGAATATAGATTTTAATATATAAGAGTATATTTCTATACTCTTATAATTTTACATACCAGGAATTCTTGGTATTTTACCAAGTTTTGAGTTTCTACAGTACCAACCCCAACCTTTTTTAAGCCAATGTCCAATTATAGGCATAGGTATCATTTTACCACCTTTATTATCTCTATATACAAAAGCAGCACCATCTCCACTATCCATAACACATAAAATATTTAAGTGTTCAGAATAACCTTTTCTATCATTTGAATTTTTTTCTATTTGAGCAATATTATAAGCTACATTTCTAGCCATAACTTCAGCTATATGACCTTGTTTTGCTCTCCAATCAGGACCTTCTAAAGCTGTACTATCTCCAATACAAAATACTTTATTATTATCTAAAACTTTACAGTTATCATCTATACTTATAAGTCCTGCCTCATTTAAAGGTAAATCACTATTGCTAAATACACTATGCCCATCACCAGCAGGAATAAACATAGTAAAATCAGATTCTAATTTACTATCATCTTCAAAAATAATACCATCACTAACAAACTCTTTAAACTTTTTACCAAAATGTGTTTTTATATTTAATCTACTAAAGAAAACATCCATCATTTTCAAAGCTTGTTCTCCCATTCTAGCACCTGGTTCAGCCATAGGTGCAAAGAATGTTAATTCGTATTTATCTCTAATACCTAGTTTTTTAAGTTGATTATGTACATTAAATATTACTTCAAATGCTGGTCCACCTCTTACATTACTCGGATCTTTTGGGTTACCACCAAATCCCATTGCAATCTTTCCACTACCTTTTTTTATAAGTGCATCTATATTTTCTTTGATTTTTAATGAATCTTCAGGATTCCCACATATTGATAGAAAGTTTTCACTTCCTTTGTGTTTCATTTTACCACTTCCCATTGCAACAACCAAATACTCATACTCATCAATTACTTGGTTTTTACAAATTACTTTATTTTCTTTTGATAATATTTGCTCTACATCATCAAGGATTAGTTCAAAATCATGTGCTTTAGAAAGTTCTTCTAAAGGTACACACATATCTTCAAACTTTGCTTCTCCTGTTGGTATCCATATAGAAGTTGGAAATATATAAAAATAATCTCTATTTGATACAAGAGTTACATTTTTTATACCCTCTTTTTTTAAAAATATTGCACATTCTACACCTGCAAAACCACCACCTAAAATTAATACTTTTCTGTTCATAACCTGTCCTTATAATAATTAAAATTTTAACTTATAATTATATTGTCTCTAATTTTTATTTAAAACAATATTATAATTTTTAATTAATAAAAAAGGCTATGGATAAAATCCATAGCCTCTTAAAATAGTTTAGTGTTAAAGTTTTAGTATTAAACTAAATCACAACCTTTGTCACCTTCAATTATTTCACCAATAACATAAGCATCTTCAACTGTTGCAAGTATATCAGCTACATTTTTTTCATTTGCTACAAATATCATACCAACACCCATATTAAATGCTCTGTACATTTCAGATTCTTCTACATGTTCACCCATAGTTTGAAATATTGGTAAAACTCTTACTTTTTCTTTTTGAACTACTGCTCTTAAGTTATCAGGTAAAACTCTTGGTAAGTTTTCAACAATACCACCACCAGTAATATGAGCTAAAGCATTTATTTTGTCTTTACAAGCTTTGAACTCTTTTACATAAATTCTAGTTGGTTCAAGAAGTGTATCTATTAAAGTTCTTCCATTGAAATCATCTTCAAATTTCATTTCTAATTTTTCTAATAAAAGCTTTCTTACAAGTGAGAAACCATTTGAATGAACTCCTGAACTTGGTAAGGCAATTAAAATATCACCAGCTTCTACACGACTAACTCTATCCATTTCAGACTTTTCTGCAATACCTACACAAAAACCAGCTAAATCAAAATCACCATCACTGTACATACCTGGCATCTCTGCAGTTTCACCACCAATTAAAGCACACTCAGATCTTATACAACCTTCAGCAATACCTTTTACAACAGCACTTGCTTCTTCTACTTCTAGTTTAGCAGTTGCATAATAATCTAAGAAAAATAATGGCTCACCAAAATTACAGATTAAATCATTTGAACACATAGCTACTAAGTCAATACCAACAGTATCAAATTTTTTGCTATCGATTGCTAGTTTTAGTTTTGTACCAACACCATCAGTTCCAGCTAAAATAACTGGTTCTTTATACCCACTTGGTAGTTCAAAAGCTCCAGCAAAAGAACCAATACCACCTAAAACACCAGGTATCTTAGTAGATTTTACATATGGTTTAATATTTTCTACAAAACTGTTTCCAGCATCAATATCAACTCCAGCATCCTTATATGAAATAGTAGCCATTTTTTTTCCTTATTTTTTTATATTGAACATTTTTTTGTAATTAAACAAAGTGGACAAAAGTTAGCAATTCCAGCGATTAAAGGAAGTACTCCAAGTGCAAACCACATATTATAAAATTGATCTTCTTCTAATCCTACAAAAAATCCAGCAGCAATTGCTACAAGACCTAATATAATTCTAAAAGTTCTACAAAATTTTCTTATTTTATCAAAAGTATTCATTTATACTCTTCCTTTTTATTTATTAATTTTCGCCATTATATCTAATAATCGCTTAACAAATTACAACTGATTTTATTTCAGTTAATTCTTCAATTGCAAACTTTGGACCTTCTTTTCCTATTCCACTTAGTTTATTTCCACCATATGGTTGAATATCAAATCTTAGTGTTGGTATATCATTTATAACAACACCACCACAGTCTGCATCATAGATAAAGTTTTGTGTTTGTTTTAAATCATTTGTAAATATTGAGAACTGTAAACCATATGGTGAATTATTCATTTTACTAATTGCTTCATCATATGATTGTACAGCAATTAGAGATACTATAGGTGCAAATACCTCTTCACAAACTATATTCATATCATCAGTTACATTTGTCATAACAGTTGGATAGAAATTCATACCTTCATGTTTATTTCCACATAAAACATTAGCACCTTCACTAACAGCACTATTACACCAAGATATAGCTCTTTGAAGTGATTCATCATTTATAAGTGGTCCTACAAATGTATCATCATCATATGGACTTCCAACTTTTAGTTTTAGAGTTTCTTCTTTTAGTGCAGCTGCAAACTTATCATAAACTTCACTATTTACATAAATTCTTTGTAAACTAATACACACTTGACCTGAGTTTATAAATGCACCAAATGCACATCTTTGGGCTGCTTTTTTAATATCGGCACTTTTATCTATATAAGTTGCAGCATTTCCACCAAGTTCAAGGGCAAGTTTTTTAATACCTGCTGTTTTAGTAATAATATTTCCAACTGGAACTGAACCTGTAAAGCTAAGAACTCTAGGAATATTTGAAGATACAAGAGTTGAGCCAACTTCAACATCTCCATATACTATAGAAATAGCATCTTTTATTGCATATGGTGAGTTTACAAAATATTTTACTAGTTTATATGCTGTAAGTGGTGCTTCTGGAGTTGGTTTAAGTACTACAGAATTTCCAGCAACTAGTGCAGGGGCTATTTTATGAGCTACCAGATTAAGTGGAAAGT
>Ga0256828_1001811_pt1 | contig 13161 bp, 11 predicted proteins | sample CV88metaG_FD_185993 | JGI IMG/M metagenome (GOLD analysis project Ga0256828, IMG submission 185993) | Hydrothermal vent microbial communities from East Pacific Rise, Pacific Ocean - CV88 | ecosystem: Environmental > Aquatic > Marine > Hydrothermal vents | place: Pacific Ocean: East Pacific Rise... | reverse complement strand
AGAATTATATATTTTGATATTTGCTAATCATATACTTTTCTTTATAGCTACAATATTATTTTTTAAAACTTTAAATTATTCTAATTTGATTGATGAAAAGTATTTTTTTGTTTTTGTTTTGTTTTTGAATTTATCTCCATTGGTCAATATGCAAATTAGCTTATTTTTAAAAGAGGCTTTTATCCTATTTTTTATTTCAGTTTTTTTATATTTTTCTATTGTGAGAAGAAATTATTTAGTACTTATAGTTATATTTGTATTTGCTACTATGATGAGACAATATTTTTCTATTATTTTATTATCATATTTTTGGTTTTTTTATGGACACAGATTTTCAAAAAAAGTTTTTATTGTTATGACAATTATTATCTTTTTAGGTTTATTATATTATCAAGGGGATGGAGCAAACCGTTTATTATATATTAGAGGTATATTGGCGTCTTATGGTATTTTTTTGGCTTCACCAAATTTTTTGAGACTTATAAATTGGGTAGAACATCCTTTAGCTACTTTTGAAGCTTTAGTTATTTTTATTACTTATATTTATCTGTTTTTCTCAAAAGAAAAACAAAAATATATTATATTTCAAGTATTGATTATATACTCTTTAGCATTGGGTACAGTCGCTGTTAATGAAACTCAAAAATATTATGAAAAAAGTGGTAAAATAATGCAAGAGAATACTTCTATAAGGGGTGCATTAGGAAGAAAGAAAACACCTATTATTTTTGTAAATTATTATGTTGCATATCTATTTTTTAGAAGAGTTAGAAGAAAAAAAACAAAAAATAAAAATATAGAAAGAAAAAAATGAAAAAAGTTTTATTTTTAGTTACAGCATTGGAAGTTGGTGGTATAGAAACATATCTATTGAGGTTTTTAAAATATTTGGATAAAGATATAGAAGTAACTGTTTTATGTAAGTCTGGAAAGGCAGGTAGTTTAGAACAAGATTATATCTCTACTAATGCTAAAATTATTTTACATCCATTATCATTTTTTTCTATTATGGATTATGTGAAGTTTTATAAATTGTTAGTAAATAATGTATATGATGCAGTTTGTGATTTTACAGGTGATTTTGCAGGTCTTGTACTTTTAACATCCAACATAGCTAAAGTACCAAAACGCATAACTTTTTATAGAGAATCAAAATATCAATTTAAGCCTACAAAAGCTAGATTGTTATATGCAAAGGCTATGAATTTATTGGTACGAAAAAATGCAACTAAAATTTTATCAAATTCCAATACGGCACTGAATGAATTTCATCCCAATTGGAAACAAAATAAAAAATTGTATAATGTAATTTATAATGGTATTCCAGAATTTGTAGAGTTAAATGAAAATGAAAAAAATATAAAAAGAAAAACATTGGGAATACCTGAAAATGCTTTTGTTATAGGTCATGTAGGAAGATATACAGAAGCAAAGAATCATAAACAAATTTTAAATGTAGCTACACATATTTTAAAAAAATATAATAATGTATATTTTTTATTATGTGGTAGAGATGTTGATGTTGCGTTAAGTCATAAAGTTATGGAACTTGGATTTAGTGATAAAATTTTGATGCCAGGTTCAAGAAATGATATCAGTGAAGTCCTTCAATGTATGGATCTGTTTTATTTTCCATCTCTCAACGAAGGTCAACCAAATGCTCTACTTGAAGCTATGAGCTTAGGAGTTCCTGTAGTAGCTAGCAATATTGAATCTATAAAAGAATTGTTTCCAAAAGACTATTTAGATTATTTGGTAGATCCAAATGATACAATATCTACTATAAAGATATTTGAAAACTTGATTAAAGATATTACTATATACAATACTCTAGATTTAAAGAGTTGGATTCGTAAATACTTTAATATCAATAAACAATTTGATAAATTTAAAAATGAACTTATAGGATAAATATGAAAATACTATTTTTACATGATCATAAAATTTTACATCTTGAACAAAAACTTTATTCTCGTGGTGGTTTAAGTCGTAAGATATTAGAAAGATATATAGGTAATAGTAATCATTTAACATTGGCTACTAGGGAATTAAAAAATGGTGATGCATCTTCCATGACACTGTTGTCTGATGGTGATATCTCTTTTGTTTCATTACCAAATCTGTCTTCACCAAATATATTTAATTATATACAAGCATATAAGAAGCTTTACCCTAAGATAAAGGAGAGTGATTTTTTGATTGTGAGATTGCCTTCATTTATTGGAATTTTAGGTTTATTTTTGGCAAAAGATAAAAATGTCATTATTGAGTTAGTAGGTTGTCCATGGGATTCTTTGTGGAATTATAAGTCTATTAAAGGAAAAATTATAGCTCCTATTCAATGGGGATTAACAAAATATTTTGTCAAAAGAGCAAATCATGTTATATATGTTACATCCAAGTTTTTACAAAAAAGATATCCTACAGAGGCTAAAAACTCTGTTGGCTGTTCTGATGTAGAGATTGATTTAGAAAAAGACATACTTGAAAAAAGATTGTCTTATATATCATCTTTTAAAGAAAAAGATATGATTAAAATAGGTATGATAGGAAATTTAGAAGCTTTGTATAAGGGATTTGATATAGCTATTAAAGCTATGTCTATGCTAGATAGTAAATATATATTGGAAATAGTTGGTGGAGGAGATAGTAAGGCTATTGATAAGTTGATATCACACTATAAGCTTAATAATCGTGTTAAAGTCATAGGAACATTAAGTCATCCAGATGGTATAAATGAATGGTTAGATCAAGTTGATATATTTATCCAGCCAAGTAGGCAAGAAGGCTTACCTAGAGCATTGGTAGAAGCATTGAGTCGAGGATGTGCTTGTATAGGTAGCAATGTAGGTGGAATTCCAGAATTATTAAAACTTGAAAATATCATAAAGAAAAATGATTTTGTGATGTTGTCAAGGTTGATTAAAAATATCTCATCAAAAGATCAGCTTATCAAAGAGGCTACATATAGTATATCAAAAGCTAAAGAATTTGATAAAGATATTTTAGAAGAGCGTAGAGTGAAGTTTTATACAAATACAGGGATTTATAATGAAGTCAAAAAATAAGTTGGTTAGAGTATTATTAAGATTCCAGCCTGTTGTTAAAAAAATATGGTTATTTTTACCATCATTTATATCAAGATTTATGCTAGATATATTTAGAAATGGAAACTCTTCAGTAAGTTTTATCATTAGATATTTATGTATATCTAAACTTGCAAAAGAGTGTGGAGAAAAAGTGATAATATTTCCTAATGTATATTTTAAAAATATACAAAACATATCCTTTGGTACAAATATCTCTATACATGAAATGTGTTATTTGGAGGGTTATGGAGGGATTAGTATAGGTAATGATGTAGCTATAGGACACTCTTGTTCATTGATTAGTTCAGACCATGAAGTTGACTATATAAATACTTCAGTTAAAGATGCTGAAATTAAAGCAGGTTCTATCTTTATTTCTGATGATGTATGGCTTGGTGCAGGAGTTAAGGTTTTAAAAGGTGTTGCTATTGGAGAACATGCAGTTGTTGGTGCTGGTTCTGTTGTAACAAAAGATATACAAAAATACTCTATTGTTGTTGGTATCCCTGCTAGACATTTAAGATATCGTAAAAATTAATTATACTATGAAATATTTATTATTTATACTGTTAATATTTTTTTTGATATTCAGTTTTTTTAATTTTGGCAAATATATTGATATCTCCATGAAACCAAAACAAGTGGATATAGTTGTAAGTTTAAATGAAGGTATAGAAAGAGTTAATAAAAGCTTAGAAGTTATTAAACAAGGATATGTTAAAAAAAATATTTTACTATTGACATATAAAAGAAAAACACATATAGATTATATATTAAAAAAAATTCCTACTATACATTTAGTATTTACTTCTAAACCATTTAATACTGCTGAAGAGATTAGGTTTATAAAACAATATATGTTGAAACATCATTATACAAGTGCTATGATAATATCAGATCCTCCACATACTAGAAGGATTGAGATTTTAACGAAATTGATACATATAAAAGGTGATGATATGTTAAAATTTATTATTGTAGGTTCTAATGTAAAGTGGTGGAATGCTAAATCATTTTATAAATCAAAAAAATCATTTAGATTTGTTGTGACTGAATTACTGAAAATACCATATACTTATATTTGGTATGGTGGTATAGAAAAAATTGGTATAAAATGGAATATCGATACATACAAAGAAGTAAAATCTGTTTTTAATAAAATAATTTTTAATTTTATGAATATTTTAGGGTTTAAAAGTTGAAAAAAATAAATCTTTTACAATTAATATCTGGATTAGGTCAAGGTGGAGCTGAACAACTTATTTTTGATTTATCAAAAGAATATAAAAAAAATAATAATATAAATAATTATATTGTATCTATTTCAGATGAGATTACAATGTTATCTAAATTTAAAAATAATGATCTTAATATAAAAGTTCTTTTTCATAAAAAAACAATTAAGGATTTTATATATACGATAAAAGAATTGATATTGTTTATTAAACAAAACAATATATCTATTATTCATGCACATATGTTTCACTCTTTGGTTATAGCTTCCTTATTAAAAATAAAATTTCCAAATATTAAAATAGTTTTTACTCCTCATAATTATAATATAGGTAGTATATTAAGAGAATGTATTGTATGGCTTTTAAAGCCATATAGAGATGTAGATGTATTATTTGCTGATGATATGAAACGATGGTTTTATAAAAATAGATATGAGATTATTCCAAATGGTATCAAAACTGATGAGTTTACTATACAAAGTAAAAAAAATGATATTTTTACTTTCATTGCTGTAGGTAATATTAAAAAAGCTAAAAATTATTTATATCTCATACATTGTATAAATAATTTAAAAAATAAATTTAATTTTCAACTTTATATTATAGGAGATGGTAAAGATAAAGCTTTACTAGAATCAGAAATTAAAAAATTATCATTAGAAAAGTATGTTTTTCTTAAAGGTTTTCAAGAAAATGTTGCCACTTTACTAAGTCAAGCACACTGTTTGGTTATGCCATCTTTGTGGGAAGGAATGCCTTTGGTAATTTTAGAGGCTGCTGCTAGCAATATACCTGTTATAGTTACACCAGTTGGTGCTATTCCTTCTATAGTCAATCAGCATAATGGTTATATAGTAGAGTTAAAAGATTTTTGTGTAACGATGCAATATGTATACGATAACTATAATGAATCTATAGAAAAATCTAATATTTTGCACTCTATAGTTTTAGAACATTATTCTATAGAAAAAATATCTGCCAAATATCAATCATTATATATAAGGATGTGTGTATGAAAACAATAGCTATATCACTTAATACAACATGGAATATTTTTAATTTTCGTTTAGGTTTAATAAAGGCTCTACAACAAGAAGGTTATAAGGTAGTAGCTATAGCACCTAAAGATGAGTATGTAGATAGACTTGAAGAGGAAAAAGTATCTTGTTATCATATAGACATAAACAATAAAGGTACAAATCCCATAGAAGAGTTAAAGCTGATATATAACTATATCAAGCTTTATAAAAGTATAAATCCTGATGTGATTTTATCTTATACTATAAAACCAAATATTTATGGTTCTATTGCAGCAGGCATACTAAATATTCCTGCTATTAGTAATATTTCAGGTCTTGGAACAGTATTTTTAAATGATAATATCTCTTCTAAGATAGCAAGAAATCTATACAAGATAGGACTTAGGTTTCCTAAAAAAGTATTTTTTCAAAATAGTGATGATAGAGATTTGTTTATAAAATATAAATTGGTGGATTTACAAAAAACAGATCTTTTACCTGGTTCAGGGATAGATACCACAAAGTTTGTTCCTGTTAAAATAAAAAGAGATGATAATAAAATAAAGTTTTTAATGATAGCCAGACTTGTAGGAGATAAAGGGTTATATGAGTATCTTGATGCTGCTAAAATTTTAAAGCATACATACACAAATACAGAATTTTTACTTCTTGGAGCTTTTTATCCTGGTAATCCTACTGCTATTACTCAAGAAGGATTGCAAAAGTGGATAGATAAAGATATCATAAACTATCTAGGAGTTAGTGATAATGTGAAAGATGAAATAGCCAAAGTAGATTGTGTAGTACTTCCTAGTTATAGAGAAGGATTAAGTAGAGTATTGCTAGAAGCTGGAAGTATGGCAAAACCTATAGTCACAACAGATACAGCAGGTTGTCGTGATATAGTTACAGATGGAGTCAATGGATATCTCTGTAAGGTAAAAGATGCAAATAGCTTAGCTTCAGCAATGGAAAAAATCATAAATTTAGATACTAAAGATAGAGTAAAAATGGGAAGTCTAGGTAGAGAAAAGATAGTCAATGAATTTGATGAGAGTATAGTTATAGATAAATACATCAAAGCTATGAAAGATATTTTTTTACAAGTCTAAAAGGTCTTATAATAAAATATAAAAAAGATAGATAGTTTGGGATATTTATAAAAAGTATATCATCAGGTGTTGGTTGAATAATAGTGGATATATAATATTTTAAACTATCTAGTTTAGAATCATATAATTTAGAATGATAGTTAAATTTATCTTTCATAGAATATTGCTTATTTTGTAATATTTCTATTGTGTATTGTTCTAATGGAATGATAATATATTGTTTATCTGCTATAAGATTATTTATTGTATCTGGTATCTTAGTATCAAAAAATTTTGAAGAGAGATGAAGTCCCAATAATAACATATTTAGTGTCTTCATCTGTTTAGCGTTATATATAACTGTATCCCACTTTAAATTTTCTGTATTGTTTATAATCCTATCAATATCTAGTATCCATGAGATTCTCTCCCACATGTGTTTTGAACCATGTGCACAAAGATATACTAAAAGTAGTTCAGTATTTAATGTTTTTATAGGATAATTTTGTATATGTACTGTAGTATATTTATCGTATATATGCATAGTATCTGATAGAATAGAAAGTTTTTTACGAAACAATTTCCAATGAAGTTCTATATAAGTATTGTTTTTTATATTTCGTAATCCCAAGTCACTACTAACTTCTAATAATGTTTTATTTGTAAAAAATTCTAATGAATTGTCAGGTGTATAATTATTGTTTGATATAATATGAGCAGCTTTATAAACATAATCACTATGAACTAAAATATCCAAATCCCCATACTGCCTTAATGTTATATCATTGTAAGCTAACATAGATAGTGTAGGACCTTTGAGTGCTATGACAGAAATGTTATTATTATTTAATAATTGAATAATTTTAATAAGTTCTGCACTCATAAGTATATTTTTTTGTGCTATTTCTAAATATTGTTGTTTTAAATCTTGTAATAATTGTTGTGGTGTATTGTCTAATTTTTTTATGGTTTTATAAATTGTAGGTAATATACCGTTTTTTAATGTATACTTTATTATAGATCTTATATCTTTATATCTGTATAGAAACTTATATATATAAATTTTATCTTCTTTCTGTAATTTTGTTTTGCAACATATTGTTGCAAATTTAAGTAATTCTTTATCCATAACAATATTATATCATTCTTAACTTTAAGTAAAAAAAACTTTTATTAAGAGAATATAAGTTAAAATATATAAATTTTTAAATCATTAAAAAAGGAAAGGTAAATGAAAAAGATATTTATATCAGGGGTAACAGCATTGTCGTTAAGTGTAGTCTCTATGGCAGGAGGAAAATCAACAACATCAGCAGTAGTTCCAGTAATACCAGTAGTAAAAAAAGATTCATCACTAGGTATATATGTCGGTGGTGCAGCTTATTATAATAATGTTTATTCAGATGATTATAGTTGGTTTGATGATGCTACAGATACACAAGATGAATTAGCAGGTTTGACTGCAATTATTGGTTATAATATAAATGAATACTTAGCAGTAGAAGCTAGAGCATCAAAAAGTTTTTTTGAAGAAGATTATGCAGATGAATATCATTATAGTTTTTTCTTAAAACCTCAATATAGATTTAGAGATAAAGCAAATTATGAAGATAATTATTTTACTATCTATGGTCTTTTAGGATTTGGATATGTAAATGTAGAAGGAACAGATGGCGATACACCAGCAGCTTCAAATATTATAGGTAAAACTTTAGTTGATGATTGGCAGTTTCAGTATGGTATAGGTCTTAGTTATACTTTTGTAGATACAGATCATCCTGAAAATGATGCTGGAGATTGGTCTATATTTGCTGAATATACTATGTATATGGATGATGAGTCTATGGGTACAACAAGACTTTATAATTATAATTTAAATACTTATGATAAACTTAGTATGAACGGATTGAGTATAGGTATTTCTTATCAATTCTAAATATATTTGAGCCTCTTATCTAGGCTCAAATCTCTCAAATAGCTTCTCAAAAAAAATTTAAGGGTAATAATGAACTCTAATGTTAATATACATGAAAATGAACTAGATATTAAAGAAATATTTTATATGATTATTCGTTATAAATGGATGATAATCTTCATAGTATTGGTTTTTGGCATAATAAGTGCTTATATAGCGTACTTTAAACCGAATATATATAAAGCCACTGCTACAGTAGAAGTTGGGTTGAGTCAAAGGGGATATACCAATAGCAATGATATATTAGCAATGGCTACTGATCCAGGTAGATTAAGTCCAGATACCGAAAAAGAGATTATAAAATCTAGATTTTTAGCTAAAAAAGCATCTAAATTTGTAGATAGAACACATCACTATTATACAAGTATAAAATTTAGAGAAGTAGAATTATATAAAAAATCTCCATTTAAAGTAGCCATGAATAAAGGTTTTGGTGTTAAATTTGAACTATATCCTATAGAAAATGATAAAAGCCATTATAGATTAGTAGTCCCAAAAGCTAAAACTCAAGATAATATTGAATGGAATTTTGATCAAGTATTGGCTTTTGATGAAGAAGTTGTAACATCGTATTTTCATATTAATATTACTAAAATTAAAGATTTTCAATATAATAAGTATTATTTTATCGTAAATAACCCTAGTGTTGTTAAAGCTGGTAATGTAAATGTTGAACAAACATCAAGATTTTCATCTATACTTGCTATATCATATGAAGATAATGTAGCTTTAAGAGCGAAAGAATATGCAAATGCTTTAGCTCATGCATATATACAACAAAATATAGAAAAAAAGACAAAGGAGGCTACTAAAAAACTTGAATTTATAGATAAACAACTTAAATATATTACACAAAATCTTAGAAGCTCTGCTATAAAGATAGAAGATTTTAAAAAGAAATCTAATACAGTAAGTCTTAGTGCTAAAGCAGAAAATATTATAAAACAAATAAGTGAAAAAGATGCTAGACTATCAGAACTTACCATCAGAGAAGAATTATTAACTAATCTTTATAAAAATGTAAAAAAAGGTCATAATTTAGAGAGTTTAGTAGTTGTTGGTTTAGGTAGTGGAGAAGAGTCTCTTATAGAAATGGTGAAAAAGCTACAGGATGCGATACTAAAAAAGAAACTTTTTCGAGAAGATTATACTGAACTTTATCCTGAAGTTAGAAAGCTTACTAAGACGATAATTCAGCTTAAAAAAATGATTATATCTACTATTAAAAATATGAAAAGAGGTATAAAAGAACAAAAGTTACTTCTTCAAAAAGAGATAACAAAACAGCAAAAACTTCTAGATAAGCTTCCAGCAGATGAGAGAATGTTTGGACAACTGCAAAGAAAATTTGCAGTAAATGAAAAGATATATTCATATTTGCTTGAAAAACGTTCTGAAACAGCTATAATCAAAGCTTCTACGGTTAGTAAAAACCGTATGATAGATGATGCTATATTGCCATCTATACCTGTAAAACCTAAAAGAACTTTAATTGTCTTAGTTGGGATTATATTAGGGGTAGTAATCGGTATTTTGTTGGCGTACATAAGAAATTATTTTGATGATACTATAAAAAATGAAGAGGAGATATCTTATCATACTCAGGTACCAATTATAGGTATTATTCCTCATATGAAAAATGATGCTGATAAACTTAATGTATTGAATTCACCAAAATCAGCTGTAGCAGAATCATTTAGAAATTTGCGTACAAACCTTCAGTTTATGGTTAATTATCAAGATGCACAAGTTATATCATTAACATCTACTATAAGTGGAGAAGGTAAGACTACATTAGCTGTTAACCTTAGTGCTATAATGTCTATAGCAAATAAAAAAACTATTATTCTTAATCTCGATATGAGAAAGCCTACACTGCATGAAAAATTTGATATACAAAATGGTAAAGGGATGAGTTCTTTACTTTCGGGTAATGCATCCTTAAAAGATGTTATACAACAGACAAAATATGAAAATATAGATGTAATAACATCAGGACCAATACCACCAAATCCAAGTGAACTTATACAAAGTCCTTTTATGGAAAAAGTACTTTTAAAACTTAAAGAGGTATATGATGTAGTTATACTAGATACCCCTCCTATAGGTCTTGTTACAGATGCAAGAACCTTAATGCATTTTGCTGATGTTAGTATTTATGTTCTTCGTAATGAATACTCTAAAAAAGACTTTATAAAGTCTATTAATCATCTATCATCTTTAGATGAGATCAGAAGTTTAGGTATAGTACTCAATGATATTCCTACAGATAAGAAAGGTTATGGATATGGTTATGGATATGGATATGGATATGGTTATGGATACTATGAGGATGATAAAAAATGATTTTTTCTTGGTTTAAAAAAGAAAAAGCATTTGATATAATAAAATTAGAAGTTGATATACATTCTCATATCATACCATCTATCGATGATGGTGCAAAAGATATAGAAGAGAGTATAAAGCTTTTAAAAGAGTTAGAAACTATCGGTTATAAAAAAGTTATAACTACACCACATATAATGTCTGATGCATATAAAAATAGTGCAACCAATATATATGAAGGATTAAGAATTTTACAAGATAAAATGGCTCAAGAAGATATAAGCTTGGAGTTAGATGTAGGAGCTGAGTATTATCTTGATGATGGATTTTATGATAGGCTCAAAGATGAACATGTGATGAGTATCAATCAAAAATATCTTTTGTTTGAAACATCATATATGTCTAAGCCTATGTTGCTTGAAGATATGATATATGCTATATCAACAGCAGGACATATACCTCTTATGGCTCATCCAGAAAGATATAGGTATATAAAAAACCCGATTGAAGAGTATAAAAGATTTAAAGATTTGGGAGTTATGTTTCAAGTCAATATTAACTCTTTTGGTGGGTACTATGGTCAAGATGCCAAAAATAAAGCTCTATTTTTGAGTGATGCTGGTATGATTGATTTTTTGGGTTCAGATGTGCATCATATAAAACAGTTAAAGATGCTAAATGATGTCATATATACAAAAGAGTACCAAAAAATATTTACAAATAATAATATTTTAAATAGTACTCTTTTTTAGTAATATTATGTTATCATCAACAAATAATTAAAGTAGGGAGTATATTTATGTGGAAATTAATATTGGGTATAGGTGTAAGTGCCTTTATGATAAATGGTTGTAGTACAAGTTCAACAAACTATGAAATGCTTCAAACAGGAAGTCAAAAAAAAGTAAATACTATCAAAACAACAGCAGCTAGTATAGAGTATCGTATATTGCCTCAAGATAGATTGCAAGTTGTGTTGTATAAAGACCCAAACCAAGAATCTATTGGAGGTTCAGGTGAACTAGGTGAGAGTATGAGCAAAAAAGGTATTTTAGTAAATGCAGCTGGATATATAACCCTACCACTGATTGGTAAGGTAAAAGTAGCAGGGCTTACTCAAACACAAGCATCTGATAAGATAACTCGTATGTATAAAAAATACTTAAATACACCATCTGTATATCTTGAAGTATTAAATAAAAAGATATTTGTACTTGGTGAAGTACATAAACCAGGTGTTATACCTTTGGATAAAGAGAAGATGACTCTTTTTGAAGCTTTAGCTCATGCAGGTGATGTTACAGATTATGGACAAAAAAACCATATATCAGTAGTCTCAAATATACCTGGACATGGTATGCAGATGAGAACAGTTGATTTGACTGATTTTGATCATATGAAGTATGCTGATTTGATGTTAAGACCAAATGATATTATATATGTAAGACCAGATAGCTGGAAACAGTTTAAAGTGGCTTCTGATGAGTTTACTGCTCCATTTGAGACTATTACAAAAATTGCATCACCATTTGTCACTCTTAAATATCTTGGTGATTAAGATATCTTTGTTATGTATATGTTATTTGAGTATATTATTGTTTTTCTAATGTCATTATTTTTGGTTTATATAGTAAAAATAAATGCATTAAAAGTCTCTTTGATAGATATACCAAATGATAGAAGTGAACATGCCAATATTACACCGAGAGGTGCAGGTATTGGTTTTATCTTATCTGTATTAGTTTCTTTAGTATTTTTTCATTTTGATATATTTGTAGATTATATCTTTTCTTTTTTGGCTATTGTAATGGTTTTTATAGTGGGTATATGGGATGATAAGTATGATACTTCACCAAAAGCAAAATTTATCATTATCATTTTAGCTACTTTATTGCTTGACCAAAATGGTATCGTAATCAATAATATGGGAAGGTATTTTGGACATGAAGCCAATCTAGGATGGTTTGCTATCCCTTTTACTATGTTTGCTATGTCTGGTTTTACAAATGCCTTAAATCTCATAGATGGGATTGATGGATTGTCTGCTTCTTTGAGTATAGTTATATTTGGTGTTTTTACTATTTTGGGTTATATGAGTGGGGATGATTTTATCTTTTATGTATCTTTATATTTTATGGTGTCTTTATTGGCATTTTTGATATTTAACTGGAATCCAGCTTCTATATTTATGGGAGATAGTGGTTCATTAACTTTAGGGTTTGTGATAGCTATGCTTGGTATTAAATCTTTGGCTTATCTACCGGCAGTTAGTATGCTTTTTATAACAGGTATTCCTATCATGGATACTTTAGTTGTAATGTTTAGAAGAAAGCTCTCTGGCAAATCAGCATTTAGTCCAGATAAATGTCATATACATCATATACTTAAAACTTTTTTTGATGACAATGTTAAAAGGACAGTAGGATT
>Ga0256828_1001810_pt1 | contig 13178 bp, 9 predicted proteins | sample CV88metaG_FD_185993 | JGI IMG/M metagenome (GOLD analysis project Ga0256828, IMG submission 185993) | Hydrothermal vent microbial communities from East Pacific Rise, Pacific Ocean - CV88 | ecosystem: Environmental > Aquatic > Marine > Hydrothermal vents | place: Pacific Ocean: East Pacific Rise... | reverse complement strand
GCCAATGAACTACTTTCTCTCTCAACTACAAAATACTTCTCTTTTGCCTGAAGTGTCTGTATAGAAGATAAAAGTACCAAGATTGCAAATAAATATCTCATATATATCCCTCTTTATGTAAAATTGATTTATTATACTCAAATATGTTTATAGACTCATTGAGTTGTATCAAAATGGTTCAATAAAATATTTAGGATGTGAGACTTTAGTCATAGCTTTCTACACAAGTTCATTTATTATAGAAAATCGATTGTCAATAGTATTTTTTAAACTAAATGGTGTTCTCAGGGGAGAACACCCTACGGATATTTGGTATATTTTGATATAGTTGTAGGGTGTTGTGCCTCACAACACCATTTTATATATTTTTTAAAAATATTTGTGTAGAAAGCTATGACTTTAGTCTCACTTGACAGAGACTAAAGTCTCCGTTCCAAAAAGTATCTTAAAACTTCCTCCAAAATCCTCTGCTTAAAAGTAACAACACAGTATAAAACTCCAATCTTCCTATAAGCATAGCAAAGGATAGTATGATTTTGTCTATATCTGCAAAAAATGCGTAGTTACAGGCAGGACCAGTTAGAGCAAACCCTGGACCTATATTACCTACTGTTGCTAGTGCTGTAGAGATAGCTGTCATAGCATCAAATCCTCTAGCAAACAGATATACTGTTACAACCATATTGGTTAAGATAAACAAAAATATAAATCCTGTAGTAGATGTGATAACAAATGGTGAGATTTTTTTACCATCTATAAAAACATTGAAGATGGCTCTTGGATGTAACATTTGCTTAAACTGCATAATAATGTTTTTGAACAAAACTATATGTCTTATGACTTTTACTCCTCCAGCAGTACTCCCTGCATTACCACCTATTAGCATAGCTATAAAGATAATAGAGATTGCTATAGAACCCCACTGAGCATAATCAAGTGTAGCAAATCCAGTAGTAGTCATCACTGAAGCTATGGTAAAAAATGAGTGTGTAAGTGCATGAAAGTAGCTATCATTATCCACCCAGATATCTACAAAACTAAGAGAGATAGAGAGTATGATAAATACACCAAGATACCAATATATCTCTTCACTTTTATAAGCATTGAGTTTTTGTGTAGCAAAAAATCTCAAATGTGCCAAAAAGTTGATACCTGATAGTATCATAAAAACTGTAGTAATCCAAAATATAGCATAAGAGTTAAAATAACCCAAAGAGCTGTTTTTAGTAGAAAATCCACCTGTAGAGATAGTAGAAAATGCATGATTGAGTGCATCAAACCATCCCATACCAGCTATTTTAAGCAGTATCATATCACTTATAGTAAAAAGTAGATAAATCCCCCAAAGTCTCAAAGCTGTATCTTTGATTTTTGGGGTACTTTTCTCCATCTTGATACCTGTAGCTTCTGCTTTGAAAAGTGCCATAGAACCACTAGGATTGATAAGTGAAAAAAGTCCAACTCCAAGGACTATAATCCCCATACCACCAAGCCAATGCATAAGGCTTCTAAGATACAATATACTTTTTGGTAAAGACTCTATATCACTATAGATAGTAGCTCCTGTAGTGGTAAATCCACTGATGGATTCAAAAAAACCATCCACAAAAGAGACATGAGTATAAAGCATCAGAGGTATCGCTCCTGCAATACCAAGCAAAATCCATACGATATTGACTGAGAGAATACCCTCTTTGATACTAAGTTTTACTTCATAATCTTTAAGCATCCATAATACAATAGCATGAAAAACTAAAATAGCCATATCAAATATCAAAAAATTTGTTATATCTTCACCATAATATACACCAATAGCTACAGCACTACCCCAAAAAAAACTCAATGCTATACCAATAACTGATATAAATTTGGCTATACTTTTTATAGAGAATAAATCCATTTTTGCATCTCTTCTTTTTTTGATATATTACCAACAAATACGATAATATCTCCTTGTTTAAAAGATGATATATCTTTAACATCATAAATAGTATCATCTCTAGTTATCAATATCTTGGTATCTTTTATAGATTTATATCTCAATGTTTTATCTATAAGTTGAGAGTTTGGATAAACCTTTCTCATAAAGAGTACCCCCATACCTCCACAGTAATGCCTTTGAGTAACTATAGAACTTGATGATATCTTCTCAAGTATCTCAAAGTTAGCACTAGCTTTACTACCTCTAACCACTACTAATCCCATCTTATGCATAAGATTGTAGTATGATTTGTCATTGTTTATAGCTACAACTTTAGGTATACCATACTCTTTGGCTTCCACACATTTGACTATATTTTTCTCATCATTATGTCCCGCGGCGATAACCATATCAGCATATTTGATACCTTCTTCTTCAAAAAGTTTATGGTCTTCATATGCTGAGTTTATTATCATAACACTTTCTCCTAAGATAGAAGCGGCTTCTTTACATAAAGAGTTGTCTTTTTCTATCATCTTTATCTCAACACCTTTGCTAAGTAGTGCTAGAGCTATCTTTTGGGCTTGGGTATTTGCTCCAAAGATAACTACTCTTTCTATACTTTGAGGCATAAATTCATCAAGTTTTGATGCAAGAGTAGATATCTTTTCAACATCACCATACATATATATCAAATCTTGATTTTGCAATACTTCATCCTGAGATGGGATAAAAAGTTTTTTATCTCTCTCCAAACCAATAATACGGACATTGGAATCCCTGATATCTTTAACTCTATAGCCCCTTTCTTCTTTGGTTTCAACTTTGATAGATATAAGCTTATGCTTACTCTGGTGAAATGCTTTTACATTGTTTGCTTTTGGAAAAGCAAGTAAAGATTTGATGCGTCTAGCAGTAAGGATGTCTGGAAAGATAGCATGATCAATGGAAAGTTTTTGAAGTACATGACTTTTAACAAAACCATCATTTTTAAGTCTTATAATCTTTTTGCCTATATCAACTACATCTTCAGCTATCAAAGTAGCCAATAAATTTGCTTCATCTGAATCAGCTACAGCTATAAACAAATCAGCTTTATCTACAGGTAAATTTTTGTAAGTTTTAGGATCTTCTATGTCACCTTTAATGACATATATATCTATCTCTTCATCAAGTCTTTCTAACTTTTTGATATCTTTATCTATAACTATAACATTATGCTTAATACTCAAAGACTGAGAAAGCATATATCCAACAGTTCCTGCTCCTGCTATGATGATATTCATATTCTACCTTTATATTAAATCTTCTAAAGTTGTGTTTTTCAACTTTCTCTTGATAATATGTTCAGCTACTTTTTGAAGCATCCCTTCATCATCACTTTTCATAGTTTGTGAAGCTTTTGCCAATACCCTTATATCATACTGACTTGGATAAATTTCAGGTGGATTTTTGTCCAATCCCAATAATTTATATACACCAATCATAGCTGAACGCACTGAATACTCTACTGTAAATACACAATCACCCTCTATCTCTACAAACTGTCCTAAAAATGCCAAGTTGATGCTTCCTTTTGGTACTACTTGAGGTCTATCTTGTTTCTCTCTTGGCATAAACTGGCTTGTTATATATGGCATCATTACAGGTCTTACTATGACTTCATCTATATACTCACCCATATCTTGTGGCTCTATACCCAAATGATAAAGCAACTCTTTAAACAACTCCTCTCCACTACAATCACTCATAGCCTTATGTATAAAATCTCCCTTTTTATCAGGAAATAGTGCATAAGCCCATGCTACTATCACATCTTTTGGCTGATTTTTAAACTGTGGTTGTCTGTTTACTGTTACACTCATAAGCCAACTAGAGTCTTTGATAGTAATGATCCCTCCTGTGGCTGTACGATGTGGTAAAAACTCTCTTTGGGCGAAATGTTCCATAAGCTTACAAAACTTCTCTCCTTTGGCTGTGATGGTAAATGACTCCCATTTGGTTTTGTCTATATCTGAACAAAACACTTCAGGATTACCAAATGAAACATCTTTTTTGGCTATGTTTTTCCACAAACTCCACACAGAAGCTTCACCTCTGTTTAGTACAGGAGCTTGGTGCATATCTCCTATAGATGAGTTTTCTGTCATAGAGCCATTTGTGACAAATACCAAATCATCTTTGGTGGTTCGTATAGTTTTGTCTTTGCCATTTTGTGTTAAATGTATAGCTGTAACTATCTTCTGCTCACCATATATATCTATATCCAAATCTTTTACAACACTATCAAATACAAACTTCACACCATCAGTTTCAAGCTTTTTTCTAAGTGGTAGGATAAGAGAGTCGTATTGGTTATACTTGGTAAATACAAGCCCTCTCATACTGCTCATACCAGGTAGCAGATGCATAAAACGGTGCATATATCTTTTCATCTCAACTACACTGTGCCATGTTTCAAAAGCAAACATACTTCTCCAGTATAACCACATATCAGTCTCTAAAAAAGATGTAGAAAAGTACTCTTCTACTGTTTTACTCCCCAAATCCTCTTCTTTGGTCAATAAAAGTTTCATTAACTCTTTAACATTTTTATCATGTAATCCTAAACCTTTATCTTCTTGTTTTTCTCCACGATTTGATATCACCCTTACATTAGAATAGTTTGGGTCTATATCGTTTAATTCTTTCAATTCATCAAGCACACTTCTATTGGGCTCATCAAGAGATGGTATATCACCAAATAGATCCCACAAACACTCATAATGTTCTTCCATCTCTCTACCACCACGAGCTATAAATCCATCTTTGACATTACCATTACCATCCATAGCTCCACCACAAATACTATCTTGCTCAAGAATAGTTATCTGCTCTCCTGTCATATAACCATCTTTGATAAGATAATGTGCAGCCGAAAGAGAAGCGATACCAGAACCTATCAAAAAAGCTCTTTTATCTTCTATACCTTTTGGTTTTTTAGGTTTAATTTGTTGATATGTTCCCATCATAAACTCCTTATTTACTTGGAACTTTTGCAAACTCTAAAGTTATACTATCTTGCAATACATTAGTGATATCTCCTACTAAATTACTATCATCTTTGATATCTATATATTGAGATTTAGAATTTTTTGAAAAATTCAATTTATTTAAATCAATCCATATAAGATTTGGAGAAATTGTTGATTCAAAATAATAAACAAGATGAGTTTGATCAGCTACACTCCTCCATAAAGTTGACGATATATTTGGTTTTTTAGGATCAGGATCACCGAAAGGAGAAGAAGCATTTCTGATAACAGACATAACACTAGCAATCCCTTGGCGATAATTATGTGGTTCTGGTAAATTTTTGTTATAAAAACTAGCTCTTACAAATCTATCTGCAGAGTTTCTTGTACCTGGTAAAAACTGATGTCCTCCTATCTCATCCCAATAAGTATTGAGAGCTAATTGTTTATCAAAAGTTGGAGAATTTGTCATTACTTGGTACTTTTTTGAATGATGTATAACTACTTGATTATTTAAAAATTCGATAATAGCACTATCTCCTAAAGCATCAGATATAGATATATGCATAGTCGGTAAATGCTGACTATTTGGTATAGGAACAGGAACTATTTGTATTTTATCACTTTTAAGATATGCTACACTCTCTTTTACGGTAGCAAAATTATCTAAAATAAATTGGATATATAATGATGATGCTATACCTTGTTTTTGGATATCTCTTGGTGCGTATTTGGTTTCTGTAAGATAAAGCATATTGGCAACTAAACCTTTTTCATTGATACCATCAGTTGAAGCACTCTGTTTAGCTGTTGTTTGTACTATCACTATACTACCATATTTACTAATCCATTTAGCGGGATTAAATTGTGTTAGCCCTTCTCTTTTTATACCTCTTGGAAATTTCCATATAGATGTATCAAATCTCTCAAACCAATCCATACTTCTGCCTGTAACAACATCACCATTTTTAAAAATATGTACTACTCTCGTACAGGCATTAGTATCGATACTTAACAATAATATAAACAAAAAAATACCTACTAGTCCCTTTTTGTTAAATCCCATCCTTTATCCTTTACTCATATATGTAAGTATTATACAACAAGAGTCTAAAATATATCTTTTTACTGAGGGAGTAATAAATCAACTTTTTTAATGAGCTGTGGTGTAGTTAAAATCTTATCTTTTAGATTTATAACTCTACTACATTCATCTTTTGCCAATATAACATACAATGATACTTCTACCTTATCATTTTTTTGCAATAATGGTATATGATAGTGAAGTACCTTTGTCTCTTTTGCATTGAGATTATGCTCAAACCTTTGAGTAGCAGTTGCAGGTATAATGATAGAATGATTATCTTGCTTAAAACTATAAGCAAAATAGCCCTTTTTATCTTCTTTTGGAGAGGTTTTATAATTTTGCCATATAATTTTGCCATCTCGTATGATAGATATTTGCAGATACTTAGCACGAGCAGGTTGTACGATAAGAGGATGAGCCATTTTATTATGTAGTGTTATTTCTAAAATGTCTTTATCTACAGAGATATTTATATCTATACCTTTTTTTCTAAACTTTTTATCATGGATACCTAAAAATTTATGACTTAAGTGTACACCTCTAGCCCTTTTATCCATTTTCTCAGCTCCACCATTGGCTTGAGGCATATGACACTTGATACACTCTTGACTATCTTGTTTTGGTTGCATAGCTCTAAAAATTGTAGTATTGTAGTCATTAAGCTTATGGGAATGACATCCCATACAAACAACTTTGTTATAAATTGGACTTGATAAAGATGAATGTTTATCACTATCATCAGGATTATTAAGTCCACCGTATAATGATGGTTTATACCCTTTTGCTTGTCTAGCTTTTAGATTTATATTATATCTATGAGATTTTTTAACATATGCTATAGTATGACAAAAAAAGCAACTAACTCCATCACTGTGTGTTGCATTGTTTGGATTGGGTCTAGCTTTACCATCTACTAAATCTTTGAGATTATTTGCCATTGGCATATGACATACAGCACACTCATAACTGTTTTTATCTACTTTATTTGCAATTTTACGATGAAGTTCATCACTAAAGTATGTTTTAGAGTGATATGAGCTTTGGTACTCTTCATATATCTTTTCATGACACTCTTTGCATGAATAATTATCCAAATATTTAGCATAAGCCACTGATAAAAATAAAACAACAACCAAAAACCATCTCATAACAAACTCCCCACAAGCTAATTTAGACATAAGAGTATATCTTATCTATAAATCATCTTTACAAATTATGAAAAAACGAGTAAGGGGGTCAATAGAGCAAGAATGCTCTATTGGGGAATGATGCTATATATTATGCACCTGGAACATGTTGTCTATGTTCTACTGAGTAAGTAAATGTAGGTGTTGTCAAGTTTTCAATATACTTGATAAATTTACCAGTTTTAGACTCATAGATACCAATTCTACCTGTTGTCCATTCAGAAATCATAGTCCATTTACCATGATTAGCTGGTTCTGCATGAAGAAGTCTTGGTTGTACTGGTTTAGCTACTGCTTTACCTATATGATCTGGCATAGGCAAGATAGTTTCTTTCCCAAATGCTTTTTCAAGTACAGGTACTTTTGCATGTTGTGTTGCATCCCACTCTTGAAGTACTTTTTTAGTATGAGCATCGATAAGTTGACCTTTTGTTTTACCAACTCTAATGATACGATCAGTTTCAAGTGTCTCTTTATTGATTAGATATACTTGATTATATTTTGCTGGTTTACCAAGAACACAATCTGACCAAATATATGGTGTATGCTCACTAGTACCTACAAATAGTCCTCCACCTGCTGTTGGAACTTTTTTCACAACTTCCCAACTTGGAGATTCCCAGATAACAACTGAACCAAAGTTCATAGAGTTTGTAGCATTTAGCTGTTTACCCATTTTTTTGTTAAACCAAGATGAACCTTGACCTGGGTGTGGCTTAGATTTTTTACCTGTATAAACTTTCGCTGCAAGAGTTTTAGTCTTGAAGTCAACGATACCCATCAAGTCACTACCTTGAGAAGCAATTTGGAAGTATCTACCATAATCTTTACCTTCATTTTCATTCAAGAAACAATCATGAAGAATTTTACCAATATTTGGAATATCTCCAACGATTGGGAAGTTTGGTTTAGAATAATCTATGATATATGTGTGTCCACCATCTTTAAGTGCCATTGCAAAGTATGGTCCATATGGAGTATCAGCGATACCTGCAACTCTTGATGGTCCAATTTGTCCATCAGGATTGATAACTCTACTTGTATCATAAACTTTTAAAGGCTCTAATGTATGAGCATCACAAAGTACTGCACCACCTGGGTTATAGTTACCTGCTAAGATATATTTACCATCTGGAGAAACAGCTAAACCACGAGACTCTTGCCCTACCTGAACAGAAGCTACTGCTGGTTGACCTGGAGCTGCTATATCAAACATAGTAAGTTTACCTGAACGAGATATAGAATAAGCATATCTTGGGTTTGCTTTGTTTGTTACTGTTACATGCACTGCAAATCCAGCTTTATGACGAGATAATACTTTACCTGTAGTTGAATCTATAAAGTCAACTAATGAAGCATCTCTTTCTGTTGCAAATGTTATATCTTTTACATTTTTAACATCTGTTGCTTTAGGATATTTTTTTGCAAGTGCATCTACATCTGCTAATTTTGTCCAAGTTTTATGTACTTCATCAAAATCAAGTGTAAGTTCAACTGTATTTTTCCAATCCATCAACCAATCAACCATACCAGATGCATCATCAGCTGAGAATTTAGAACTCCATGATGGCATAGCCGTATTTTCTCTACCATTTAAGATAGTTTGAACTAGCATATTATGCTCTTTTTTCTTTAGAGCTTTTGGTCTAAGATCTGATCCAACACCACCTTGGTGGATAGGTCCATGACACCCTTGACACTCTTTTTCATACATTTTAGCAAAATCCATATTTGATGAACCAGCCATTGCCATAGTTGCTGCCATACTTGTAACTGCTGCAAAACCTAAAAGTCTATGTAACTTCATTTCCTCTCCTTAATTTATATGGTTAACTTAATGTTAAGCTAACTCAGATAAAATTTCGGGTCTTTTTTAAGACGACTCATTTTTTGATATGAAAAGTCTCATACACTTTTCATATCCCCCTATTGCTATTTTTAATTGCTCTAAAGTGTAACATATAAAAACTTACAACTTTTTGCACAATCTTATAAATATGCTATCTATTGATGATATTAAAATCAATCAGCATTGAATATTATGACAAATTCTAAAAGAGATAAGATTGACTAATATCAATAAAATGCAAAAAAATATTATTTTTGCATCATTTTCTAATAATCGCTTATTAACCACATTTTAGATAAAATCTTATTTAAATTATGAACTACTTATTTGGAGAAAACTTATGAATGAAGCAAAATATATATGGATGGATGGAGAACTTGTATCATGGGGTGATGCAAAGGTTCATGTACTAACTCATACGCTACACTATGGAAATGCTGTCTTTGAGGGAACAAGAGCATATCAAACAAAAGATGGTCTAGCTATCTTTAGATTGGAAGAACATACAAAAAGACTCTATAACTCAGCTAAAGTTTTAGCAGTAAAACCAAATATGGAATATGAAGTTGTTAAACAAGCTCATATAGATCTACTAAAAGCCAATGATTTCAATGGTAATGTATATATAAGACCACTTATCTACCTAGGCTATGGACAGATGGGGATATATCACAAAAATGTACCAGTCAATACCATGATAGCTGCTTGGGAATGGGGGGCATATCTAGGAGATGAAGGATTAGAAAAAGGTATAAAATGTTGTACTTCATCTATCACTAGAAATCCAAACCGTTCTACTTTTGGGAAAGCAAAGGCAGCAGCAAACTATCTAAATAGCCAAATGGCAAAATATGAAGCTATAGAAAATGGTTTTGATGAAGCGTTGATGCTTGATGAAAACGGATTTATCGCTGAGGGAACTGGTGAGTGTATATTTATAGTAAGAGATGGTAAACTTATATCTCCACCAAATGACAATTCACTAGAGTCTATCACACAAGCTACTGTACTTGAACTTGCAAATGATATGGAGATAGAGATAGAAAGACGCAATATAACAAGAGATGAGATATATATTGCTGATGAGTGTTTCTTGACTGGAACAGCAGCAGAGATAACACCTGTAAGAGAATTTGACCACAGAGTTATAGGTAAAGGTAAAAGAGGAGCTATCACACAAAAAATACAAGAAGCGTATTTTGATGTAGTGTATGGCAGAAATGAAAAATACAAGCACTATCTTACATATATATAGGAATAACAATGCCAGCAGATATGAATGACTATTTCAAAAAAAGAAAATTATCATCAAATAATGGGGATAATCAATCTCCTAAAAAAGAGCAAAACACCAATAACAACAGCAATAGTTCAAACAAACAAAACTATATCATTATCACTATGTTTGTACTCTTTGGTTTGTATGCACTTAAGCCTTTTACCATCATCAATTCAGGAGAGATTGGTATCAAGATAAATACAGGTAAATTCGAAGAGACTCCTTTGCAACCTGGGCTTCATTTTTTTGTTCCTGTACTTCAAAAGATAGTACCTGTTAATACAAGAATTAGGATGATAACATATTCAAATCAAAATCATCAATCTATCAATGATGGTTATCATAACTATGAAGGAGGACTTAAAAGAAATCCAGCTATCCGTGTGATGGATAGTCGTGGACTTGATGTGTTTATAGACTTAGCAGTTCAGTATAACCTTAGAGCAGATATGGCACCAAAAACCATAGCAACATGGGGAACTGCTTGGGAAGATAAGATAGTAAATACAAAAGTTAGAGAGATAGTTAGAGATGTCATAGGTAAATATACTGCTGAAAACCTACCACAAAAACGCCAAGAGATAGCAAAAGAGATACAAGACAAAGTTAGAGCAAAAGTAGAAGCCATCCCTGGTAAACCTGTCATTCTGGACTCTGTAGAGCTTAGAGATATAGAGCTACCAGCTAAGATAAAAGCCAAAATCGAAGAGCTTCAAGCAGAAAAACAAAATGTAATGATAGCAGAACAGCAAAAAGAGAGAGCAAAACGAGATGCTCAAAGAAAAGCTGAGATAGCTAAAGGTGAAGCACAAAAACGCCGTATCGAAGCTCAAGGAAAAGCAGATCAGATCACTATAGAAGCCAAAGCACAAGCACAAGCTAACAAAATCATAGCAGAGTCTTTGACACCTGAACTTTTACAACTAGAACAAATAAAAGCTCAGTTAAAATTCAATGAAGCTCTGAAAGTCAACAAAGATGCACAAATCTTTTTAACACCTGGTGGAGCCGTACCAAACATTTGGGTAGATGCAAAAGGTAAAGAGCAAAAAACCATCTCAACACAACAATAAATCATAAGGTGTTGTGAGGACACAACACCCTACACATGGAGAAACTTATGAATATAGACTGGAATAAAAACCCACTTATACCTGCTATCGCACAAGATGCCTCAACCAATGAAGTTTTGATGTTGGCATATATGAACAAAGAAGCACTTGAACTTACACTCTCAACTGGTTATGCACACTACTTTAGCAGAAGCAAACAACGCATTTGGAAAAAAGGTGAGAGTTCTGGACATACACAAGAGATAGTAGATGTACTGCTTGATTGTGATAGCGATACTGTAGTTTTGAAGATAAATCAAAATGGTGTAGCTTGTCATACAGGCAGAAGAAGTTGTTTCTTTACTTCTATCAAGGAGAACAAAGAAATTTTAGAGCAAGAAGTAGATGTAAACTCTGTATATAGTGTAGTAGATACACTTTATCATACTATACTAGAGAGAAAAAATGCATCCAAAGAGCAAAAATCATGGACAAAAAAACTACTAGATGATAAAGAGTTACTTTTAAGTAAAATCCGTGAAGAATCTGATGAAGTATGTGTGGCAATAGATAAAGAGAGTGATGAACAAGTTATATATGAGAGTGCTGATTTGTTATATCATACTCTTGTTGGACTAGGATATAGAGATATATCTCCAGATCGTGTCAAACAAGAGTTAGCTAGAAGGTTTGGTATGAGTGGTATAGAAGAGAAAGAAAGTAGAGATACATCAAAAAAGTAGAGGTTAAAACTTATGAGCAAAAAGCAAGATTTTTTACGAAGAATTATCCAAGAAGATTTAGCATCAGGAAAATACAAAGAGATAGCAACTCGTTTTCCACCTGAGCCAAATGGATTTCCTCATATAGGACATGCCAAATCCATCAGTATCAACTTTGGTATAGCCAAAGATTTTGGTGGTAAGTGTAATTTGCGTATGGATGATACAAACCCTACTACAGAGGATACTCAGTATGTCCAAGCACTCCAAGATGCTGTAGAGTGGTTAGGTTTTAAGTGGGATGGTGATGTGCGACATACTTCTGATTATTTTCATCAACTCTACAACTATGCTATAGAGCTTATCAAAATGGGCAAAGCTTATGTAGATAGTCTAAGTGAAGATGAGATAAGAGAGTATAGAGGAAGTGTTACTCAAGCAGGTAAGAGAAGTGTATATGCTTCTCGTTCGGTAGAAGAGAATCTTGAGCTTTTTGAGAAGATGAAAAATGGTGAATTTAAAGAAGGAGAGCATATCCTTCGAGCCAAGATAGATATGGCATCACCCAATATGAAGATGAGAGATCCTTTACTGTATCGTATAAGACATGCACACCATTTTAGAGCAGGAGATGAGTGGGCGATATATCCTATGTATGATTTTGCTCATTGTTTATCTGACTATATAGAAGGTATCACTCACTCTTTGTGTACTTTGGAGTTTGAAAATAACCGTGATATATATGACTGGGTTATAGATACTCTTGGACTTAAACCACCTCGTCCTTATCAGTATGAGTTTGCAAGACTAAACATCAACTATACTGTTATGAGCAAAAGAAAACTACTAGAGCTTGTAGAAGGTGGTTATGTAAATGGATGGGATGACCCTAGACTTCCAACTATAGCAGGATACAAAAGAAGAGGTTATACACCTGAGTCTATACTAAACTTTTGTGATAGTATAGGGATCGCCAAAGCTAACTCAGTAGTGGATGTAGCACAACTTGAATTTAGTATCAGAGATGATTTGAACAAAAAAGTACCTAGAGTTATGTGTGTAGTCAA
>Ga0256828_1001808_pt1 | contig 13188 bp, 13 predicted proteins | sample CV88metaG_FD_185993 | JGI IMG/M metagenome (GOLD analysis project Ga0256828, IMG submission 185993) | Hydrothermal vent microbial communities from East Pacific Rise, Pacific Ocean - CV88 | ecosystem: Environmental > Aquatic > Marine > Hydrothermal vents | place: Pacific Ocean: East Pacific Rise... | reverse complement strand
TACAACTTATATGCCACAGACTCCCGTTGCTCTTGGAAAGATGCAAAGAGAAGATTTTTTTGAAGCTTTAAATGATGTTGTTGCAAATGTATTGCAAAGTTCAGATCTACAAGATTTTTCAAACACTCTTCTTTTGGTTGGTTCCTCTGTTGGAGGGATGGTAGAGAGTGAGTTGCACTACTTTGAAGATAAAAACTATAAAAATATAGACCCTAACAAACATGCCATAAGTGTTATAGCAGATCATCTACAAAAGAGGTTTGGTTTTGCACAAACACGTTCACTCTCAACTGCATGTACATCAAGTGCAAACGCGATGCTTTTAGCAAAGAGGCTCATAGGTGTTGGTGCGTATGAAAATATTTTGGTTGTAGGAGCAGATGCACTTTGTTATACAACAGTTTGTGGGTTTTATGCGTTGAGTGTACTCTCTTCAAAACCATCAACGCCGTTTAATGAAGCAAGAGAGGGTATGAACGTAGCTGAAGCAATAGGTGCACTTCTTATTCAAAATTATCCAACACCAGAAGCGGTTGAGTTAGTGGGAGTAGGAGCAAGTAGTGATGCGTACCATATGACAAACCCAGATCCAGAAGCAAAAGGTGCAATAGCATCTATGCAAAATGCACTTGATGATGCAGGTTTGAGTGTTGATGATGTTGATTATATTAACGCACATGGAACGGGAACTATGGCAAACGATAGAGTAGAGGCTTTAGCTATTGAGAAACTTTTTCATGGTGTTGAGGTAAGCTCTACAAAGGCGATTATTGGACATACTCTTGGTGCGGCTGCTGCTATGGAAGCGATCATATCATGTGAGGTGATAAAGTCACAAAAAGTCCCTCCACAAACAGCATTAACGCAACAGGAAAACAGTAACATTACAATTCCAACACAGAGTGTTACAAAAGAGATAACATATGTTTTATCAAACTCTTTTGCGTTTGGTGGAAACAACGCATCACTTCTTTTTGGTAGGGTTAAATAATGAGAGTAGCAGTAAAGATAACAAGTGGTGCAAAGGTGTTTGCTCCTAAAAAGATAGAAGATTTAGAAGAGAAACGTATAGTTCCAAAGATGATGCTTCGTCGTCGTCTGACAAGAAATGCAAAGATGATGCTCTACATAGCAGATAAGTGTAGTTTTGATGGAAGTAAGATAGTTTATGCTTCAGCATTTGGAGAGCTTCAAGCCACAGTAGGTATAACAGATGCCATACTCAATGAAACACAGATAAGCCCAACACTCTTTCAAAATAGTGTCTATAACTCAGCACCATCATACTTCTCTCTTTTAAATGGTGACAAAGATGAGATCTTAACGATCTCTTCAGGTATGCAAAGTGCTCATGATGCTCTTCAAACAGCAGCACTTCAAGCACTCTTATCTCATGAAAAGGTGTTGTGTGTAGCAAGTGAGTGTTTAGATATAGAGAAGATAGAAGAGGTAAAGAGTTGTACTTCCTACTTAGAGTCTGCCGCAGGTGTTGTTGTAGAGATTAGTGATAATGAAGAGGGTGCAAAAGAGATCGAACCTATAACACAAGAGGGTATCATACCATCACTTCATGAGCTTTTTAGTGTTGTTGAGATGCTTGAAAAAGAGAATGAATTAAAAGTTTTTGTGGAGCTTTAGTTTTTAGAGAAGATCCTTGAGAGGTACTCTCTCAAGGAAGTTGTGTTTACTTGAAGTTTACAGAAACACTATGTGGATTAGCAGATGTGTTGATCATAGTACCATTGATAGCTTTTCCATCTTGAAAGTTAATAAGAAAAGTTCTCCATCTTGTTCTCCAGTATTTCCATTGATCCATCTCAGTAGATGGTGTTACGTGTGCCGGAGGTGTTCCTAAAGAGATAAGAACAGCTTTTTTACTCATACCTGGTACAACTTGTGCAGTTTTAATCGCTTTACGCTCTTTTTTTGTAAATTTGTTAAGATTTACTTTTTTAGTTGAGAAGTATTGTTTTGCGATTTCATCTATGCCAACACCAGTATATTTTGGTTTATTTCTAAGAAGAATCTCTTGACCTTTGTAAAGAAATGTGATCTGATTTTTTTCGATCTCTTGCATAGTAACTTGTGAGTTTACAGGTAGTAAAATACCAACTTGGTAGTTTGTAGTTTCAACGATTTTTACACCACCTCTTGCAATATTATAGTGCATATTTCGTGTAGTATAAAGTTTTGCTTTGTTATCAAACTTTTTTTGTACTTCTGGAGAGAGTTTTGCTCCACCACAACCTGTAAAGAAAACACCTAAACCAACAATGGCAATAAGTGTTGCAACTAGCTTTTTCATTTTATTTCCTTATATTAGTATAATTTTTATTGTAGCATAAAATAGATATAAATTCTGTTTGATAATCAAAAATTTAGTATATTTTTGTTAAAATGTCTTTATAATATTTAATACAAAAGCGGAGCAAAATGAAAAAAGTTTTAGTACTTTACTACTCTCAAGCAGGACAACTAAAAAGTGTTTTAGATAGTTTTATATCAAAGCTCCCAGATGAGCAAATAAGGGTAGATATGAGGGCGATAGTGCCTAAAAAACCATACCCTTTTCCATGGCCATTTTACACATTTTTCGATGAGTTTCCAGAATCTGTTTTTATGGATGGTTGCGACATAGAAGAGGTAGAGGGGTTAGATGAAGATTATGATCTTATTATCTTAGGTTATACTGTTTGGTATATGGCACCCTCTATTCCAATTACAGCTTTTATGCAATCACAACAAGCGAAGAAACTTTTTAAAGATAAACCTGTTGTTACAGTTATAGCGTGTAGAGATATGTGGGTTTTAGCACAAGAGAAGATGAAAGAGATGCTTCAAAATCTCGATGCAAAACTTCTTGATAATGTCGCACTTACAGATCAAGGTGGTGAGGTTTTAAGTCTTATTACACTACCAACATATATGCTCACAGGAGATAGAAACTACTTCTCCTTTTTACCAACAGCTGGAATTAAACAGGAGGAGATAGACGCTTGTGAACGTTTTGGTGTGAGACTCAATGAAGCACTCAAAGCCGATAAAGAGAAGGGTGATGAAGCGATGCTAAAAAATCTTGGTGCTGCGGTAGTCAATGCAAAACTTATAGCAACAGAGAAGATAGCAACGCGGAGTTTTAGAGTATGGAGTAAGCTTATAAAACTTGCAGGAAAGAAGTACTCATTTGGAAGAAAGGTGGTTATAAGTATCTATGTTGTTTTTCTCATAGCACTACTTCTTACAGTGGTACCACTTAACATCATAGTAAGAAAAATTTTAAACCTGTTTCAAAAAGAGAAGTTACGAGCTATGGAAGCATACTATGAACTTCCAAGTGGAAGGTAGGAGTGAAGATGAGAGATGTGTATATAAATAAAATTGCAGCATTTTTACCAAATGAAGCGGTAGATAATGACAATATAGAAAGAGTGTTAGGACAGGTTGGTGAACGACCTTCTCGTGCTAAGAGAATCATTCTTCGCTCTAACAAGATTAAGACACGTTACTATGCAATAGACCCAGTAACAAGAGAGTTGACGCACACAAACGCACAACTTACAGCAGAGGTTATACGTAAGCTTGATGGAGTTGATCTTGATAGTGTAGATGTTTTAGCTTGTGGTACAACAATGCCAGATCAAATTATGCCTAATCATGCAAGTATGGTACATGGTGAGTTGGGGTGTGCACCTTTAGAGATTGTTTCTACTGCTGGAATCTGTTTAAGTGGTGTTAGCGCTTTAAAGTATGCTTATAATGCAATAAAATCTGGAGATGCTAAACTAGCCATAGCAACAGGAAGTGAGAACTCATCTGCTATTATGAGAAGTGAGAACTTTGAGCCTGAGGTTGAAGCAAAAGTTGATGAACTAGAGAAACATCAAGAGATAGCATTTGAGAAAGATTTTCTACGTTGGATGCTAAGTGATGGAGCGGGTGCTGTTGCTTTGAGTGCGAAACCAAACAAAGAGGGACTCTCTTTAAAAATCAACAAGATATTTTCAACCTCTTATGCAAATGTGTTAGAGACTTGTATGTATGCAGGGTGTGAAAAAAATGAAGATGGTTCGATCTCTGGTTGGAGAACTTATGCTCCAAAAGAGTGGCTTGAGCGTTCTATATTTTCAGTCAAGCAAGATGTAAAACTTCTTAATGAAAATGTTATGGAGTACACAGTAGCACAAGCTTTGATGGTAATGTTAGAGAAAAAGATCTTTAACCCAGAGGAGATAGACTGGTTCTTACCTCACTACTCATCAGGTTTTTTTAGAGATGAGGTGTATGAGAAGATGAAAAAAGCGGGGTGTGATATACCACAGGAGAAGTGGTTTACAAACCTACCATATAAAGGTAATACAGGTTCTGCATCTATCTATATTATGCTTGAGGAACTTTTTAATGGTGGTATGGCTCAAAAGGGTCAAAAGATACTCTGTTATATTCCAGAGAGTGGACGTTTCTCAACAGCGTTTATGCTTTTAGAAGTGGTATAGAGTCTATGGATATTAACACTGTACCTCAAGATAACAGCTCTACATACGCAAACAACAAAAAAGCTATCTATGCAAAAGATGAAGATGGTAGTGTAAAGGTTGTTGGGTCTTCTGGCTGGGAAGCAGAGGAGATCGTAACAAAACAGGCACTTTCGGATTTAGAGGAGATGGCACATGAGGCATACTGTGCTGTAAAGAGAGGGGAGAGATCTTCTCTTTACTATCATATGTACGCTATTCGTATGGATCTGCAACTTCTGAGTGATGCAACAGGTTTTTTTAAGTGGACAATTAAACGTGATTTTCAACCCGCTGTATTTGCAAAGATTAAAGAGAAAAGATTGCAAAACTATGCTGAAGTGATGGGTAAAACAGTACAAGAGTTAAAAAATTTACCAAAGGAAGAGTATGAGTGTGACTAAGTTTGAACATAAACATTCTGCACATTGTGAAAGTGGAGTAGTCTCTTCGATGCTTCGTTACTATGGTCTTGATCTTAGTGAGCCTATGGTTTTTGGTTTGACATCGGCACTTACATTTGCTTACCTTCCCTTTTTAAAGATGGGAGGAATGCCACTTATAGCATACAGAACTATGCCAAAGGCGATTATAAAAAATATACAAAAAAACCTTGGTGTTAAGATGAAGTTAGAGAAGTTCTCTAACAAACAAAAAGGGGAGGAACGTTTAGATCAACTTCTTGCTGAGGGAAAGATAGTAGGTGCACAAACCTCTGTTTACTGGCTCCCATACTTTCCTGAAGAGATGCGTTTTCATTTTAACGCACACAATCTACTTATCTACTCAAAAGAGGGTGATAACTATAATATTAGTGATCCTGTTTTTGAGCATAGTGTTGTATGTGATAAAGCATCTTTAACAAAGGCACGTTTTACAAAGGGTGTGATGGCTCCAAAGGGACTTCTTTACTACCCAACCTATGTACCCAAAGAGTTAGATCTTCAACCCATAGTAAAAAAGAGTATAAAAAAAGTTGCAAAAACGATGTTAAACACACCTGTACCTATTGCTGGTATTAGGGGTATGCGTTATCTTGCAAAGACAATCTCTAACTTACATAAAAAAGATAAACGCTATGCAAAGCTCTTTTTAGGTCATATAGTAAGAATGCAAGAGGAGATAGGTACTGGCGGTGCAGGGTTTCGCTACCTTTATGCCTCTTTTTTACATGAAGCAAGTGTTATGTTTCATAACGATACAACATTGCAAGAAGCATCAGATATGCTTATGAGCATAGGAGATGAGCTTCGAGAGTTTGCACTCATGATAGCAAAAGCTATAAAATCTAAAAAAGATATAGAGTATGATGCCATAGCACAAAAATTGAATGATGTGGCAGATCAAGAGGTGAAACTTTACAGGAAACTTTTAGAGTTTTGTAGTATATAAGTTATGTTAAAAGTAAAAAATCTCACTAAACGTTATGGAACAAAAGTAGCACTAGACAACCTTTCACTAGAGATTAAAAAGGGTTCTGTTTTTGGACTTTTAGGTGTGAATGGTGCTGGAAAAACAACGCTACTCTCTATACTTAATGGTCTTATAGATTTTGATGAGGGAGAGGTTGAAGTAGATGGTATCTCTCTTAAAAAAGAGAGAAAAAAGGTAAAGAGTTTTAGTTCTATAATTCCTCAGCATCTTGCATTTTATGAAAATCTTACAGTTAAGGAAAATCTTGACTTTTTTGCCTCTGTGCAAAAAGCAACGCAACAAGATTATGAAAAGGCGGTTGAGGTAAATTCACTTGATGCACTTTTAGATCAAAAAGCATCAACGCTCTCAGGTGGACAAAAACGTAGACTCAATATTGCCATAGGGTTACTAAATAACCCAAAAATAATCTATTTTGATGAACCAACAGTAGGTATTGATCCAAAGAGTCGTAATGAGATCTTAGACTCAATAAAAGAGTATAAACAGTTAGGTATAACAGTGGTTTATACAAGTCACTATATGAGTGAGATAGAGCGTATTTGTGATGAGGTCGCGATTGTGAATGAGGGAAGAGTACTAGAGCAAGACAGACTTGAAAATCTACTTTCAAACAGAGTAAGCGATAGAGTCATAGTTGAGTGTGTGTATAGTGAGAAACTTCAAACATTAGGGTTAACACTTCTTGATTCTAGTAGCATTGTAACAACACAAGAGCAACTTTTTGAGGTGTTAGAACTACTACAAAAGAGTGGTATAGCACTAAAACATATTCGTTATGGTTCAACAAATTTAGAGAAATATTTTTTAGAGATAACAGGAGAGAGTAGTGTTTAGTGCTATGGTGAAAAAGGAACTTCTTTTAGTACTTCGTGACAAACATGCACTAATGGCACTCTTTGTAATGCCTGCACTTTTTATAGTGATAATGTCTGTTGCTATGCGAGATCAGTTTAGTACAAAAAATATAGAGTTTTCACTTTTTGTAAAAGATTTAGACAGATCTGCTATGAGTCAAAAAGTAGTGGATTCATTAAAGAAAGATACAACATTTATGTTGGCATCTACAAAAGAAGATGCAGATTTTTTGTTAGAGATTCCAAAAAACTATGCACAAGAGAGCAATGCAACACTTCATCTTCTTATACAATCTTCTTTGCAAGAAAATGAGATCAAAGCGTTTGAGGCTATTGTTGCTGAGTATATCTATAAAGCAAAATTTTTAGCTATTACAGATACCATAGAACCCTTTGCCCCAGATGTTGCAAAGCAGTTTTCCTCTTTTGAGTTTGATACTCAGAAACTGTATAAGCTAGAGTACAACCATACACAACTTCTTCCAAATTCGACACAACAGAGTGTTCCTGCTTGGATTGTGTTTGGTATGTTTTTTATTATTATTCCTATGTCAACTATTTATGTCAATGAACGCAAACAAAACACTCTTGCACGTTTAAACTCTATGAATGTTTCACTATTTGCTATGACACTCTCTAAGAGTATTCCCTACTTTTTTATTAACCAAGTACAGGTGTGGATTATGATAGCAGTTGGTATCTTTATAGTACCTCTTTTTGATACACCAGCGTTAGAGATAAATGGTTCTGTATTTGCTGTTTTAGAGGTAGCAGTTGGTTTGAGTTTGAGTGCTATTGGTGTCTCTACACTTATAGCTGTGAGTGCAAACTCTAGTGAACAAGCAACAACCATAGGTGGTATATCTAATATTCTTTTAGGTGCCATTGGTGGGGTGATGGTGCCAAAGTTTATTATGCCTGAGTCTATGCAAAATCTTGCAGAACTCTCACCTATGTCGTGGGGGTTAGATGGCTTTTTAGATATATTTTTAAGTGCAGCAGATAGTATGTCTGTATTTGAAGATTTTGCCAAGTTAGCTACCTTTGGAGTGGTGAGCTTGGGTCTATCTATGGTAATATTACATTTAAGAATAACAAAGGGGTTATAAGGTGGATATAGAACAACTCAAATATGATTTAAAAAAGATGATTATAGAAGATTGTGAAAAAGAGGATATAACTCCAGAAGATATAGCAGATGATGTTGAACTCTTCTCCGATGCGAGTGGTTTAGAGCTTGATTCGCTTGATGCGTTAGAGATCTCTATGGGACTTCAAAAGAAGTATGGTCTGCGTTTGGGTGATCCAAAAGCATTTAGAAGAGCTGTTACAACCATAGAAGCACTTGCACAACAGATAGTAAAAGAGCAAAATGTCTAATATTTTACAAAGTAACTACCGCTGTGCATTAGGGGCAAGACAAGAGACCTTAGAGCTACTCAAAGTATCACAAACAAAGCAGAGCAAGAGAGTGATTATGGGTATAGAGGGGGAGGTAGAGATTCCCTATTGTAGTTTTACAAACTCTCAGGAACTCTCTTATGAGGAGATCTTAGAGGAGATCAAAGAGGTTGTTACTCCACTTCTAAACTCACTAACAGATACGCAAAAACGCTCTTGTTGTGTTGTTGTAGGAACATCTGTCATAGATCTAAAGATTATAGAGTCTATTGAGAGTAGTAACTATGCGTATAAACGTCAACCATATAGTTCTCAAAAACGCTCTATTGATTCCTATGCAAAAGATATAAGCGATAGTTTTGGACTGCATGGTTTTACTCTCACTATAAATACAGCATGTACTTCAAGTGCTAATGCTCTTTTAGAAGCTTCAAACCTCATAGATGAAGGGATCTTTGAGTATGTTGTAGTCATAGGTTTAGAGATATTTTCCAATACACTCAGCAGTGGTTTTAATGCTATGCAACTTTTAAGTTCTGATCACATAAAACCTTTTGACAAACAACGAGAGGGTGTTGTACTTGGTGAAGCGATAGTTGCAACACTTTTAGCAAAGGAGCCTTCAAAATGGTCTCTTTTGGGAGGTTTTAGTAACTGTAATGGAGTGAATATTACCTCTGTGAGTCCAGAGGGTGAAGAGTATGCAGAGGTGATGCAAGAAGCACTTAAAAAAGCAGATCTTACAGCAGAAGATATAACACTTCTTAAAGCACACGCAACAGGAACATTTTCAAACGATATAGCAGAGATCAACGCCATAGAGAGGGTGTTTAACAAAGATATTGTATTTACTGCTATAAAACCTTACTTAGGACATACAATAGGTGCTTGTGGTCTTTTAGAGATGGCGGTACTCATAGATTGTATAGATGCAGGTTTTGTACCTAAAACACTTAACCATAAAGATCCTATAATAGAAGATTTACAACCATTAAAAGAGCCGATGCTTTGTAGTGAGGGAACTTTTATGTTGAACTACTTTGGGTTTGGTGGTAACAATACTTCATTTATTATTCAAAAGGGGGAGCTATGAAGCTTTATCTACACGCTATAAGCTCTTATAGGAGTGATAAGGAAGATATAGTTCTAAAAAAGGAGTTAAAGAGTCGTTACAAGGTAGATATTCGTCGTAAAGATGATTTTATATTTGCTGGTCTTTTAGGTGCATTGCGTTTAAAAGAGCAAACAGATATATCAAAAGAGAGTGCTCTTTACCTTACAAGTGGGTATGGTAACATTAACATACTTGCAAAGATGAACAAGTATATAGTAGAAGATAAAGAGAGTATAAAACTGTTTGATTTTATAAATATGCTTGGTAATACAACGAGTTTTTACGTAGCACAAGAGTTGGGCATAAAAGCAAAAAGTATTTTTCAAATTTCAGATAACTTTACTTACTTTAACACACTCATCTCTATTTATGCTTCACTTCGTCAAACAAACAAAGAGGTTGTATGTGGTGTTATAGATCTAGCTTCAGAGAATGATGAGGTACTACAAAGAGTCGCAGCAGTAGAACAAAATACACCCTTAGTAAGCAGCGTTGTTTTCTCTCAACTCTCTTTAGAAGAAAAAGGGGCACTTTGTAAGCTAGAGTTTGATACAAAGTTTTATACATATGAAGAGATTAAAGAGGTGATCTCTAAGAGTTCTCAAAAGCTCTATCTTTCTCAAAGATGTAAAGAGTTAGAGGGAGAAAAAAGCTCTTTTTATATAGAAACAGATGCTAGTTACCTCATAAATAAAGCGATTCAAGAGCAAGAAGATTATCTCTATGTAGAGTGTTATGAGCAGAGATATAAACTATTGAAAATTACAGCCTAAGCCGTCTATCTGTTCTACTGTTTGTGGTGAAGCTAGAGTGGGTAGATAGTCTCTTCCTTTAGCTACCATAATCGTAGCATATTTTTTAACTGTTGTTTAAATGGAATTGCTGTATAATAAATATAGATTAATTTTATATTTGGAGTTTTTTATGCAAGAGGTAGATGTATTTATCATAGGAGCTGGTCCTGCTGGATCTATTGCTGGTGCTAAACTTGTTCAAGATGGTTTTAGTGTAAAAGTAGTCGATAAACAGGGCTTTCCACGTTTTGTGATAGGTGAATCACTTCTACCTCGTTGTAATGAACTTTTAGAAGATGCAAATATGCTTCAAGCAGTTGAAGATGCTGGTTTTATGCGTAAAGGTGGTGCAGTCTTTACAAATAATTTTGGTGGGTTTGTAGCATTAGATTTTTCAAAAAACCTTGGTCAAAAGTGGGGGAGCTCTTTTCAGGTAAAACGTGAAGAGTTTGACAAAATTCTCATAGATGATGCAGAAAAAAAAGGGTGTGATGTTGAGTATGAAGTGAGTGTTGTTGCTTATGATGAAGTGGAAAATATTGTTACAGTTGAGGACAAAGAGGGAAATCAAACACAATATAGAGCAAAAAAAGTGCTTGATGCTTCAGGGTATGGAAGAGTTCTTCCTCGTCTTTTAGGTTTAGAAGCGGAGTCAAACCTTGCAAATCGTCGTGCAACATTTACTCGTGTTAAGGGAGACAAACGCCCACAAGATGAAACAAATGGTTATATTTTTATTAGTGTTGTGGGTGAAAATGATGCTTGGATCTGGAACATACCGTTTTCAGATGGTACTACAAGTGTAGGTGTGGTGTGTACTGAGGAGTATTTTGAGAGTTTTGGTATGAGTGATGAGGAGTTTTGGGAGCATATTATCAACATTACGGACTATACAAGAGAGCGTTATGCAGATGCAACTCGTACAGTAGAGGTAGGTTCACTCAGTGGTTACTCCGTAGCAGTGACAAAACTTTTCGATACAAACTATATACTAACAGGAAATGCATCTGAGTTTTTAGATCCTGTTTTCTCCTCTGGTGTAACGCTAGCACTAGAATCTGGAGCAAAGTCAGCAGAACTTGTGGCTCGTGAGCTTAAGGGTGAGAGCATAGACTATAAGCAAGAGTATGAGGAGTATATGATGATGGGTATCAATGTATTTCGTGACTATGTGAACACTTGGTATGATGGAACTCTACAAACCATACTCTTTTCTGAGAGAAAAAATGAGGAGATTACAAAGAAGATTATCTCTATTTTGAGTGGATATGTTTGGGATAAAAACAACAGCTTTGTAACATCTTCAGGGTATGCACTAGAAAAAACATATGAGATGCTCAAGTAATGTGTTGTAAAACTCTTTTTCTAGTTTTTTTCTTTGCAACAGCACTTTTTGCAAAGAGTTATAACTTTTCAGAGTTGCGTTATAGCGATGCGACAGGTCGTTACAAACAACTCAATGGTATTATAGAGTTTAGTAAAGATGGACTGGAACTTGAGTACAAAAAAGAGGGTAGAAAGTTACTCTATGATGGTGAGAATGTAGAGTATTTTCAAAATGGTAAAGAGGTAGCTCTTGCTACAAAAACACAAAATTATTTGAGTTATTATTTTGAGATTTTAAAACTTTTACATGAGGGAGATGAGAGTGAGTTAAGAGAGAACTTCTCTGTAAAAGAGGAGGAGTTAAAAACTGTTTTACTTCCTCTTGGTTCTATGCGCTACTACATAGACTCTATTGAGCTTCAAAAGGAGCAAAAAGAGTTGCGTTATGTCAAACTATTTTTAAAAAATAAAGATACCATAACAATCCATATAGAAAATGAAACAGAGTAACATTGTTATATTTTTACTCCTTGTATTAGGGGCTTTTTTTCTTAGAGATTCTATACATATTTCAACAAATCTACTCTCTTTGTTTGCTTCAAAACAGAGTGTAGAAAAACTAAAGATTGCTAACAATTTAGGTTACTCAAAAGAGATGCTCGTAGCCATAAAAGGGTTTGATAAAGCTGCAAAAAAAGAGCTCAAAGAGGTGGTAAAAGCGCTGCAAAAACTTCCAGAGGTAGAGTCTCTTCACTACTCTTTAACACCAACACAACAGCTTCAGGAGTATTACAAAGAGTATTATCCACTTCTTGCAGATTTTAATGCAACGCAGCTGAGTAAAGAGCAGATAAAGCAGAGAGTTCAAAAGCTCTATGATACACAGTTGGACTCCTTTTTTTATACTGCCATAAATAGAGATGATCCACTTGATCTTTTTCATTTAACACTTACAACACCACAAACAGCACATAGAGGGAGTTTGATGAGCTTAGGAGAGTATGGTTACCTCATACGTGTTCGTACGAAGGTAACAGCTTCCGATATGAACAAAGCAAAACAGTTTTATGATAAGCTTCAAAAGATCTTTGCTCCCTACCCAAACCTTGTAGCATTTGCACCATTTTTTTACACAGTTGAAAACTCTGCTGCATTTCAAGCAGATGTAGAGAAAATTGTTATACTCTCTACTATTCTTCTACTTTTTATCTATGCTTGGTTGTTAAAAAATATAAAGCTTCTGTTTCAAACGCTTATAGCACTTGGTTCCTCTATGCTTTTTGCTACACTTGTAACTACAACAACCATAGAAAACTTTAACATACTCTCTTTAGCATTTGGTATGAGTTTGAGTGCTGTAAGTATTGACTATCTTTTGCACTACCATTTTCACAACTTCTATGCAAGTGCTAAACGCATAGATAAAAATGTTCTCTATGGTTTTTTAACAACTGTTACAGCATTTGGGATCTTAGCGTTTATACCTATCGCTCTTATAGCGCAAATAAGCATCTTTAGTCTGCTTTCACTCTCTTTTGCCTATATGCTTTTTACAACTGTTTTCCCTCATATAGGGTTAGAGCCCTATCTACCAAAAGAGCAAACTACTTTAAAGCAAAAAGAGAGTTGGAGTGTTTCAAGTCGTATTGTTTTAGGGGTTTCACTTCTGCTTATCTTATATAGTGCATCAAGATTTCAACTCAACACAAATCTAAGAGATCTTGATTATCAAAACACAAAACTAAGAGCGA
>Ga0256828_1001806_pt1 | contig 13194 bp, 16 predicted proteins | sample CV88metaG_FD_185993 | JGI IMG/M metagenome (GOLD analysis project Ga0256828, IMG submission 185993) | Hydrothermal vent microbial communities from East Pacific Rise, Pacific Ocean - CV88 | ecosystem: Environmental > Aquatic > Marine > Hydrothermal vents | place: Pacific Ocean: East Pacific Rise... | reverse complement strand
CTTTTTTATATGATTGTCTTGGGGTTAAAATTCTTTTACCAATAAAAGCTCCAAACTCTTCAAACTGCATTAAAATTCCCAAAATATCTGTAAAAACTCCCGGTATTATTATTAAAATAGCTCCTACTAACTTAAACATTCCAATTGAGATAAACTCTTCTCTTGAAATCTCTCTTCTTAACATTTGTTTCATATTTTCAGCCAATGAAAAATTTAAACTTTTTAAAAGCATAATTCCTAATACAGCACTTACCAAAATCTCCAAAAACATTCCAAATGGTGTAAAAATCTTAGTAAATTCATAACTTACAAAAATTTCTACAAATAAATATATTAAAAAATAAATCATTATTTAACCTTTTTATTATTTTTATAGCTTAATCTTTTCAATATCCCTCATTATCTCATCTGTTTTTATTAAAGCATTTATTCTTTAATTAGAATGTTTTTTTGCTGGTTTATCAATTTCATTAAATGAATAAAATAAAACAAATGTAACCATTAACAAAGCTATAATAAAATACCACATAACTATAATTCCTCCAATTTATCAAGATTTTCTTTTAGTTTTTTAACTATAAATATAACAATAGATACCCCTATTAAAACCAAAATTTCTAATAAAATCATTTTATTATTATTTAATTTATCAAAATTTTGAAAAATATATGCTAACAATGCAAATAAAGCTCCCAACACAAAGAAAAAACCTGTTTTATAAATACCAATAATTTCTTTTTGCTTATCTATTTGTGCCACTATTATATCATCTCCATTAGTTTATTAAATACACTATCAATTTTTACTTCAATTTTTTCAAGTGTTTTTCTATCTCTAATTTCAACTATTCCATCTTTTAGTTTTTTACCAATTACAACTGCATATGGAAATCCAATAAGTTCGAAATCTTTAATTTTTGGACCAAATCTTTCTTTTCTATCATCAAGTAAAACATTTATATTATTTTCTTTTAATTTGTTATAAAGCTCCTCTGCAAATTCAACTTGTTCAGATTTTTTTACATCTCCAATAATAATATCCACCATAAATGGAGTTATCTCTTTTGGCCAAATCATTCCATATTCATCGTGATTTTGCTCAATCGCAGCAGCTACAAGCCTACTTACACCTATTCCATAACACCCCATAATAAATGGTTTAGACTTACCATTTTCATCTAAAAACTCAGCTTTCATAGGTTTAGAATAAGTATCTCCAAGTTTAAAAATATGCCCTACTTCTATCCCTTTAGTTAATTTCATAGGTTTTCCACATTTAGGACATAAATCCCCTTCTTTTACCTCAGCAATATCTCCATATCTTGTTACATTTCCAAGCATATTTGCTTCTTTAAGTGATGCACCTTTTATATGATACCCTTCAATATTTGCACCACATACAAGCTCATCAGCTCCTCTTAAATCATCATCAATAATATACATAATTTGACTATCAAGCCCAAAAGGTCCAACATACCCAGCAACAAGACCTGCTTCTTTGATTTCATCTTCACTTGCATCTACTAAATCCTCTGCAAAAATTGCATTTTTTGCTTTTGTCTCTTCTAATTCATCATCACCTCTTACAAAAAATACAACTACTTTTTCTTCATCTTTAAATATTGCTTTTTTAATTACTGCTTTTACAATAAATTGTTTTTCAACTCCCATAAATTTAGCTACTTCATCAATAGTTTTGATATTTGGAGTAGCAATTTGTTCAATCTCTTCAGTTTTTATAGGATTTTCTTTTGGTAAATGTTTTTTAGTTGCTACTTCTAAATTTGCAGCATAATCGCAACTACTACAAACTGCTAAAGTATCTTCTCCACTATCAGCTAACACCATAAATTCTTTACTTCCAGTCCCCCCAATAGCACCACTATCAGCCATTACTACTCTAAAATCAAGTCCAAGTTTAGTAAAAATTTTAGTATAAGTTTCTTGCATTAAATTAAATTCTCTATCCAAATCTTTTGTATCAGCATGAAAAGAATATCCATCTTTCATTACAAATTCACGACCTCTTAAAAGTCCAAATCTTGGTCTTGCTTCATCTCTAAATTTTGTATTTATTTGATATAAGTTTATTGGAAGTTGCTTATAACTTTTTACACTACTTCTTACAATATCAACAAAACTTTCTTCATTTGTTGGGCTAAGAATAAAACATTGCTCTTTTCTATCTTTAATTCTAAGCATTTCTGCACCCATTTTATCTATTCTTCCACTCTCACTCCATAATTCACAAGGTGTTACAAAAGCAGCTGTTACTTCATTACATCCAGCATTATCCAGTTCTATTTTAATTATATTTTTAATATTATCAAATACCATTTTCCCTAAAGGTAAAAAATCATAAAGCCCTGCTCCAATTTGCTTAATAAATCCAGCCTTTACTAAATATTTATGACTTGGTAAAGTAGCATCTTTTGGATCTTCTTTTGTAGTAAATGTAAATAATCTTGAAAATCTCATAATTTCTCCTCTTTTATAATTTATATACTGAATTTTAACATAATAAATCTAATCTGTAAATTTACCAGATTTTATTCTTTGTACTTCCATAATTTCTATCTCTCTTGCTCCACTTACAACTATTTCATTTTCTGGAACAAAATCTAAATTTTCATCTCTATTATCATAATCTATACTATTCAAAATAACTTTTATAGCATTAAGTCTGGCTTTAAACTTATCATCACTTCGAATTACAGTCCAAGGAGCATAAACAGTATGAGAAGTCTTAAGCATTTCATATTTCATATTAGTAAATTCATCCCATCTATCTTGTGCTTGAAGGTCAATTTCAGATAACTTCCACTGTCTTAAAGGGTCTCTTTGTCTTTTTGCAAATCTTTTTGCTTGTTCCTCTTTTGAGATAGATAGATATATTTTTACTAAAATAGTTCCATTTCTAACTAAAGATTTTTCAAAATCAACTACATCTTTTTTAAAGTTTTCATACTCTTCATCTGTACAAAATCCAAAAACAGGCTCAACCATAGCTCTATTATACCAACTTCTATCAAATAAAACTATTTCTCCGCCGTGAGGTAATTGTTCTGTATATCTTTGAAAATACCATTCTGTTTTTTGTACATCACTCGGCTTACCTAAAGCTACTACACGATAATGTTTTTCATTCATATATCTTGTAACTCTTCTAATTGTTCCCCCTTTTCCAGCAGCATCTCTACCTTCAAATAAAACTATCATTCTTTTTTTAGTTTTTTCAAGGTATTCTTGCATTTTTATAAGTTCTGCTTGATAAGGTTTTAAAGCTTGTTCTTGGAGATACTTCTTTAAAGCCTTATGTTTTATTTTTTTTAAATGTACATATTCATTTACTAATTCATTAAATTTCATCTTTTTATGACCTACTAATACATATTCAGGATTTTCAATCTCATTTAATTCAATTTCTCTCATTTTTTACCTTTTATAACAATTACTTATCTAAAAATATGTTAAAATTATAACAAAAAAGGTTTTCAATGTGGTTATTGCAATATACAATATAAAAGGGGGAGTAGGAAAAACATCAACAACCATAAATTTAGCTTATAATGCTTCAAAAAATTCTAAAGTTTTAGTATGGGATTTAGACCCTCAAGGAGCTTCAACATTTTATTTAGAAAAAAATGTAAAAGATAGAAATTTTATGGAAAAAGTTCAAAAAAGGGGCTTATCTAAATTTATAAAACATACTAAGTTTAAAAATATTGATTTAATTCCCGCAGATTTAAGTTTAAAAGATACCTATTTTGAAAACGATAAAACATTTAAAACTCTTCTAAAACAAATAGATAATTATAAATATATTTTTATTGATTCTCCTCCTACTCTTTCAAGTATTTCTCAAAATATATTTAAAGCAAGTGATGTTGTAATAATTCCAACTATTCCTACTATTTTATCAATAAGAACTTATAACCAAATTGTAAAATATTTCAAAAATTATACAAAAAATAGAAAAGTATTAACATTTTTATCTATGGTAGATAAAAGAAAAAGAATGCATCTTGAAATTTCAAAAAAAATTCTTCAATTACCTAAAAAACAGATTTTAAATACAATTATTTATAACTCAACAATAGTAGAAAAAATGGGAGAAGAACTAGCTCCAGTTGAAGAATTTGCTCCTTATAGTGAAAGTAGTAAAGCTTATCAAAATTTATGGAATGAAATAGAAGAAAAAATTAAACATTAAACTTATAAAGCTTCAAACCTTTAATCTCTTTATCAAAAAACAACTCTTTTTGTTTCATATATTCTATGGTTTTTTCTCTTTTTTCTTTAAAATTTATAAATCTTTCTTCAAAAAATTTACTTTTAAAATATTCATCTTTATTAGTAGGTAATCTTTCTCCCTCCAAGCCAACAGCATCACAACTTAAATCTAAAAAAATATCATCAAAATATGGAGAAAAAGGATAAATTTTACAAGCAGGAGGTCTATTTTCATAAATTTCACATTGTCCATTTTTCAAATATTTACAAGGATTTTTTCCATCAGTTAAAATCATTACTGGAATAATATCATCTAAAATAACAGCTCTAATTTCAAAATAATCTTTAACTTTATCAAAATCTTCTAAAATAAGAGGAGCTATAGCAAATTTACCTTCACAACATTTAGCACAATCTCCACAACCTTTAAAATATAAAGGGGGTAAATTTAAAATATTTTCTCTCATTTTAATAATGCCTCAAATAATTTAAATCCAGCCCCTGCCATTAAAATAGTTCCAAATAAATTTAACATCATATTAGATAAAGCACTAATATACATTCCACCATTAATAAGAAAAAAAGTCTCCATTGCAAAAGTTGAATAAGTAGTTAATGCTCCCATCATTCCTGTAGAAAGTAAAGATTTTAAATGAGGTGAAAAAAATTGTGTATAAGTAAAATAAGCAAATAAACTACCTAAAATAAAACTACCAATTAAATTTACAGCTAATGTACCAAAAGGGATATTATGCGAAAAATTATTATTTACAACTCCACTAATATAAGCTCTTAAAATAGCCCCTATAAATCCTCCTGTTCCTATAACTAATGCTGTTTGTAATTTCATATTTTACCTTCATAATAGTTATCAATAACTTCTTGCATCTCTTTGTTTAATTTTTCATACCAATCACTCTTTTTTTCAGCTTTTCTTGATGCTAAAAAAACTACTTTTAATTTACCTTTTTTTATTTTTAAAGGCTCAAATGTTACTATTTCATCAATTCCCAATAACACAATAGGTTGAACTTTTAAATCATATTTTTCTGCTACTAATTTTGTTCCTGCTTTAAATGGTAGTAATTTTTTTGGATTTTTATTTCTTGTTCCCTCTGGAAAAATAACTAATTTTTTATTTTTTTCTAGTCTATCTTTTGCTTTTTTTAAAAGCTCTACTAAAGATTTTTTATCTTCTCTTTGAATTAAAATAGCATCACTTTTTGTAAGTAAATTTCCAAATAAAAATATATCTCCAAGCTCCTTTTTAGCAACCCAAGATAAATCCACATCATCTAATATATTTTCAATTATAGGAATATCCACCATATTTTGATGATTACTTACATATAAATCTACATTTTTATCAATTTCTCCAATAATCTCTATCTCACTTACAAAAGTAGGGACAGATTTTCTACCTGCCCATTTTCTATATTTAAATTCATTTTTTTGATTTAATTTCATAAGTAATGCCGTAACCGAAAAAATTACAAAATTTTGAAATAAAATCCAATATACATTTAGTTTATTCATCTTTTACCCATCCTATTTGATTTTTATATTCAATTTTTTTCCAACCATCTTTATCTTTTAAAACTTTAACATTTTCATCTGCTACAACTACTGCTAAATTTGTTGAATTTTTAAAAGGTAATAATTTTATTATATCTCCTTTTTTTAAATGAACATCTGCTTGTGGAACATTGATATACAATAAATATCCAAAAATAATAATAATAAATATTATATAAATAATTCTTTTTCTATACAAATAAATAGTAAAAAATATAATAATAAAAAAAACTCCTATAATATCTCTTAAAATTATATGACTTGTATCTAATGGTTTGATATCTGTTTGAGTACTAACTCTTTCATCTTTTAATTTAGCCTGAAATGAAATTTTTTTATACATCTCTTCTCTAAGATTAAAATATAAAAAATTAAAATTATATTTATTTTTAGGAATAATTGCAGAATAACTATATACATCAACATCATCTATTTTAGAAATCAAATATAACTTTTCATCTTTATATCCAAGGGAAAAATCTTCTGCATTTGCATTTGTAGCAAAAATAGTAAAATATAAAATATTATATTTATCATCATAAATAGATAATACCATATCTTTAAGTTGTAAATTATTAGCTAATACAAAACAAAAATTTTTAGGTGGATATAAATTCCTTATTTTTGATTTTATTTTCAAAGTATATTTATCTAATACTATATCATTTCTTGAAAGAGTAATATAAAATTTAGGAAATTTTTTATTTAATTTAAAAGTAATATCAGTAATATAATCATTACCATTTTTATTTGTTACTATTGTAGAAATATTTAAATCATCTCTAACCTCTAGACTACCTCTTTCTGCAACTATAGTTCTTAATTTTAAATTCACAATTTGATTTTCATAATAATAAGGCTTTAAATTTTCAAATTTTGAAATAATTAATTTTTCATTTGAAATTAAAAAGCTAAAAAAAAGAAATAGCAATAAAACTATTCTCATTTCATTGCTACCTTTTGAAGATGAACTCTATAATTAATATTTTTCATTAAAGCAAAAAATTTCTTTCTTCTTTTACCATATAAAGTTATTTTTACAGATTTTATAGCTGTTTTAGGATTTACCCATTTATTATTATGCATAACCCCAAAATGTAAATGTGGTCCCGTACTTAAACCACTATTTCCCATATAACCAATAACTTTACCTTGTTTTATCCACTGACCTACTCTAATTTTGCCATATTTATGCAAATGAGCATATAAAGTTATATATCCATTACTATGCCTTATTTTAATAGCTCTTCCATAACCACCTAACCATCCTTTATAAATTACTTTACCATCAGCTACAGAATGAATAGGTGTATTCATTTTATTTACATAATCAATACCATCATGCATTCTCCATTTATGTAAAATAGGATGAAACCTTCTACCAAATGGCGAAGAAATTTTTGTATATCTCATAGGATAAGGTAAAAACATCCCTTTTAAACTCATCCCTTTTTCATCAAAATATCTATTTTTAAATTTATATGCACTATAATTGTAAAATCTATTTTTAACTCTTGCATAAAGAATATCCACACTTTTTACTTTACCAAATAATCTTTTAGTTTTATAAAAAACTTCAATTTTTGTATTTTTAGGTAATTTTTTAAAATTGATTTTATTTTTAAAAATATGAACTAATTTATTTGTAAGATATGGATTTTTTGTAGTTTTATACACATCATAAGATAAAAAATTTTTCACTTCTATTTGAGCAAACTCTTTTTCTATTTCATAATTTATAGGTAAAACTTTTGAAAGGTATCCATCTTTTGTTTTAATTAGCTGTAATTGTGTTTTTTCGTTTAAAGGAATTAAAGCCTGTTTTATAGTTTTTCCATCTTTTAGTAATAAAACATCTATATCTTTTGGAATCATTGTTAATTGTTTTTTTAAATTTTTATCAAATTTATAATAGGTTATCATTGGTATATGATTTTTTTGTAAAAATCCCAAAAATGTATTATTACCCCATTTCGTTATTTCAACTCTATAAGCAAAAAGGAAAAGAGGGATAAATAAAAATAAAAAAAACTTCTTCATTTATTTATCCAAAAAAGAAGTTATCATTCTCACACCATCATCACTCCCTAAAATAGACTGCATAGCTCTTTCTGGATGAGGCATAAGTCCAAATACATTTTTATTTTCATTACAAATTCCAGCAATAGAATCTGCACTCCCATTTGGATTTGATATATTTCCTTTCTCATCAACATATTGAAGTAAAACTTGCCCATTATCCCAAAGTTTTTTTAATTCATCTTCACTTGCTGGAGTATAATTCCCTTCTGCATGAGCAATAGGAATATTTACAATCTCTCCAACTTCAAGATTTCTTAAAAATCTATTATCATTATTTACAACTTTTAAATGGTGATGTTTAGATATAAAATGTAAATTTTCATTTCTTTTCATAGAACCAGGTAAAAGATGACTCTCTAAAAGAACTTGAAAACCATTACAAATACCCAACACATATCCACCTTTATTTGCAAATTCAATCACTTCTTGCATTACAGGAGAAAATCTTGCAATAGCACCACTTCTTAAATAATCTCCATAACTAAATCCACCTGGTAATACTACTAAATCAGGATTTTTTAGATTAGTTTCATTATGCCATACAAATTCAACATCTGCTCCAATCTTTTCAAAAGCCCATTTAGTATCTCTATCACAATTTGTTCCAGGAAATACTACTACTGAAACTCTCATTTTTTTACTTCCACTTCATAATTTTCAATAACTGTATTTGCAAGAAGTTTTTCACACATCTCTTCTACTTCTTTTTTAGCTTTTACTTCATCATCTGTGTCAATATCAATTACAATTTGTTTACCAACTCTTACATCATTTACACCTTCAAAACCTAATGCATCAAGTCCGTGATGAACTGCTTTTCCTTGTGGGTCTAAAACTCCATTTTTAAGATAAATATTTGCTACTACTTTCATTTTGCTATCCTTTCTAAAACTTCTTCATAAGCTGCTTTTAAATCACCTAAATCTTGTCTAAAAATATCTTTATCCATTTTTTTACCAGTTTCTTTGTCCCATAATCTACAACTATCTGGTGTAATTTCATCGGCTAAAATAATATTTCCTTCACTATCTTTACCAAATTCTATTTTAAAATCAACTAATGTCATTCCAGCTTTTCCAAAAAATTCTACTAAAAAGTCATTTACTTTTAGTCCATATTCTCTTAATAAATCAAGCTCTTTTCTATCATCAACTAAACCTAAAATCATACAATGGTCATCATTGATAAGCGGGTCATTTAATTCATCTTTTTTGTAATAAAACTCAACTATTGTAAAAGGTAATTTTTCACCCTCTTTTAATCCAAGTCTTTTAGCTAAACTTCCAGCTGCAATATTTCTTACAACAACTTCAATTAAGATAATATCACATTTTTTTACAAGTTGTTCTGTATCTGATATTTTTTTAATTAAATGTGTAGGAATACCTGCTTTTTCAAGTGCTTCAAAAATTACAGTTGTAATTGCTAAATTTAAAGCTCCTTTTCCCTCTTCTGAGCTTGCTTTTTCACCATTAAATGCTGTTAGAGCATCTTTGTATTCACAAATAACTTCATTTGGATTTTCTGTTGAATAAATCCTTTTAGCTTTACCTTCATATAAAAGTTCTTTTTTCATTTATTCTCCTTTAGTAATAATTAAAGCTTTTAAGATATTAACTGCTGTTTGAAGTTGATTATCTTTTGCTATATCTTTATATTTTTGTTTTTTATCAATTTTTTTAGTAACTTTTTTACCATCAATTTTATTTAATTCAGCTTTTAAATGAGCTTTTAATTCACTTTCTTTAATTTTTATACTATCATTTTTAATAGGTGTAACTGTAGCAGGCACAACTTTAATATCTGGTGTAACTCCTACTGCTTGAATTGTTCTTCCACTTGGTAAATAATATTTTGCTATTGTTAATCTAATAGCTTCTTCTTTGCTAATAGGAATAATAGCTTGTACACTACCTTTTCCAAAAGTTTTTTCACCTACAATAATTGCTCTTTTATGGTCTTGTAAAGCACCACTTACAATTTCACTTGCACTTGCACTTCCTCCATTTACTAAAACTACAATAGGAATAGTATTATAAGTATTTGCACTATGAGCATACCATACTCTATTTTCGTGTTTATCTCTTCCTTTTTCACTTAATAATTTTCCATCTTTAATAAATAAATCTAAAGTTCCTAAAGCTTGTGTTAATAAACCTCCTGGATTATTTCTAAGGTCAATAATAATCCCTTTTTTATTTTTTAAACTTCCTAATATTTTTTTAAGAGAAGCTACAACATTTTTATCAAAAGATGAAATTCTAATATATTTAATTTTTGGATACTCTTTTATATCAAAACTTTTAACAGATTTTACTTTAATAATTGCTCTTGTAATATGAACTATGACTGGTTTTCCATCTCTTACAAGAGTTAAAGTTATTTTTGTTCCCGGTTTTCCTCTCATAATATTAACAGCTTCATCAAGTGTCATATCAATAGTGGCTTTATCATTTACTTTTAAAATCACATCATTAGCTTTTACACCTGCTCTATATGCTGGAGTATCATCTATTGGAGAGATAACTGTCAATACACCTTTTTTCATACCAACAACTATACCTAAACCTCCAAATTCTCCATTTGTTGTAACTTCTAAATCTTTATAACCCTTTTTATCTAAAAAAGAAGAATGGGCATCAAACTCAGCAACTCCCCCTTTTAGAAGTTTTTCAATAATTTCATTTGTAGAAAGTTTATCTACATAATATTTTTCAATAATATTTACAACTTTTGCAAATTTAATATAATCATTTAATCTTGCATCTTGTGAGGCATTCAAAAATGTAATCAAAATAAAAAAAATAAAGAATAGCCTTCTCATTCATACACCTTTTTAATTTTTTGTTATTATACCTAATTTTGAACTTTTATAAATCCATTTTTATAAATTTTATATAAATTACTATTATAGTAAACTTGATTATAATATAAATGTAAACCAAAATCATTTAAATCATCTCTTGGATTATCCACCTCAATATTATAAGCTAAATTTAACAATACATCTGTTGTAAAATTCATCCAATTAAAATCTATATCACTACTTAAATTCAAATTATTATCCTCTATATAAACAGGAACATCGATAATAGAATTTGCTATTACTAAATTTCTAACATCATAAGGATTTGTCAAAGAAAATAAAAGTGGTGAATAATTAAGTTGTGTTGAAAGAATAGTTTTCGTTTTAATTTTTTTATAAGAAAAATTTGATAAAATTTGTGCTGAATTAACAACTCTTGTATTTAAATAAACAAAACTATTTTTGCAATCAATACTATATTTTAATGGATATTGAACTATATCATGTTCAAAAGAAAATGGTAAATTTATATCAATTAAAGATGTAATATATTTAGACAAATCATTATTTTCATAAATAATTACAACATTATCATTTACATATTTATTTAATTGCATTACCTGTCTTTTATAATCTAATCCTCCAAAAAATATATTATCATTTGGTATTGTATTATTTACTTGCCATCTATTAAGAGTTGGTATAAAGAAATAATTATTTTCATACTGATTTAATAATTCTACATCTTCCCCTTTTGTAAGATAAATAAAAATATAATCATAGTTTTTTGTAATAGAGTCTAATTGTTCTTCCAAATCTTTTGATTGGTCAAATAAAGTAACACTATATCTAATATCTTTACCTATCATATAAGCATTTATAGAGTTCATTAAACTTGGAATATATTGAAAAAATTTCCTTTTATCTAAGATTACTGCTATTTTCATATTATAATAATCACCGTTCATTATATCATAAGAGATATTTTCTTCTATAATTTTAGAATGAACTATTAAAGTATCATTACTATCATTTATATCTAATCCATTTTGATTTTTTAAAATGGAATCATCAAATTTAAATATAAAATCATTTGCAAATATCTGAATAATAAATAGTGATATTATTAAAAAAATTCTCATAAAAACTCCTTAATTAACTTCAAATCCAACATCACTTCTCTTTTTTTACTTGGATTTCTAAGTAAATAACTTGGATGAAATGTTGGAATAACTTTTATACCTTTGAAATCATAAATTTTACCTCTTGCTCTTGTTATAGGTGTTGTATCATTTAAAAGATGCCTAAAAGCAATTCTTCCTAATGTTACTATAATTTTTGGTTTTATTATATCTATTTGTTTAAAAAGATATCCAATACAACTTTCTACTTCATTTTCTTCTGGGTCTCTATTTTGAGGAGGACGACATTTTATAATATTTGCTATATAAACATCTTCTCTTTTTAGTTCTAATACATTTTGTATCATTTTTGTAACCATTTCTCCACTTCTGCCAACAAATGGTCTTCCTTGTAAATCTTCATCTCTACCTGGAGCTTCTCCAATAAACATTAATTTAGCATTCGAATTTCCCTCTCCAAAAACAACATTTTTTCTTGTTTTAGCTAAATTACATAAATTACAATTTAACACAACATTTTGTAATTCTTTTAAATCTTTTGGAACAGTTTTTGAAATATCTTTTTTGATATTAAAACTATCAAAATATTCTTCATTCAACATTTGTAGTTGGTAAAGAAGCTTTAATTTCATCAATTCTTTCATTTTTTACCTTAATATCCATTGTATTATAAGCTATTTTTATATCATCTTCTTTTAAAAAAGCTTCTAAAAGCTCTGCACTCATTTTACTTCTTAAATTCATTGTAGCATAATTATTTAAATACCAGCAACTAATAACTATTCCATATTCTCCAATAAAAGTATAAATTCTAGGTTCAACCTGTGTATTTTTAATATTATACATACTTCTAAGTTTATTTAATTGTTTTCTTGTAATATCTGTGTAGCCTTTAGAATATTTTTTTGTTATCTCTTTTGCTAAATATTCAGCTTTTTTATAATTACTATCAAATGTAATAACTATATCTATTCCATCCCAAACTGCTCTAAGTCCATTATGAGTATAATTAAAAATTGGATTTGTAAAAATAACATTATTAGGAACAAAAATAATTCTACCTGCTCTTCTATTTTTTTCATAAGTAGTTAAAGTAACATCTTCATGTATAACTATTCTTGAAATTGTAATATCAATAATATCACCTATTATCTCTATTTGTCCATTTTGTAATGTAACTTTTATTCTATCTCCCACCTTAAAATTACCTGTTGTTAAAATAACAAACCAACCAAATATATTCATAAACCAATCTTTCATAGCAATTGCAATCCCTGCTGATGCAAATCCTAAGATTGTTACTAAATAAGTAGCATTATCTATATAAAAAAATGCAATAATAATCATTGCCACATTA
>Ga0256828_1001805_pt1 | contig 13198 bp, 11 predicted proteins | sample CV88metaG_FD_185993 | JGI IMG/M metagenome (GOLD analysis project Ga0256828, IMG submission 185993) | Hydrothermal vent microbial communities from East Pacific Rise, Pacific Ocean - CV88 | ecosystem: Environmental > Aquatic > Marine > Hydrothermal vents | place: Pacific Ocean: East Pacific Rise... | reverse complement strand
AAAAACAAGGTATATTGCCTATAGTTTATAAGAGACTAAAAAGTATAGATAACATACCAAATGATTTGCTATCTAAACTAAAGATACGATATATGCAAATAGCCCAAAAAAACATACTAATGAGTGCTGAACTTATCAAAATTATAAAACTATTAGAAACAAACAATATCAAAGCTATAGCTTTTAAAGGACCTACTCTAGCACAGTTAGCTTATGGTGATATCACTATGAGACAATTTGGGGATTTAGATATCATAGTAGAAGAAAAAAATCTTGATAAAGTAGGTCAGATATTAAGTAGTAAATATAGAGCTTTATTGCCTCTATCTATACTTAAAAATAATATTTGTATACAAACAGCAAAAGATTTTTCTTTTATATCAAATACTGACATACATATAGAATTACATTGGCGTTTATTTGAAAAAAAATATAATATAACTTCATTTTCTGAAATATTTCATCATCAATACTCTTTTATAAATATAAACAACCAAAAAGTCAATACATTACCAACTGATATATTATTGGTTTATTTATGCTTACATGGTGCAAAACATCAATTTGAACGTATAGAGTGGATAGTGGATATTGATAAGCTTATATGTACGGATAGTATCAATTGGAAAAATGTAATACAATATGTCAAAAATTCACATTCTAATAAACCATTTTATTTAGGTTTAGCTATATCAAGTCATCTTTTTTCTACACCTCTTCCAAAAGATTTTATATATAAAATACAAGATAAAAATATACAGATACTAAAACAACATATTGTAAAAAAACTACAATCACCTTCAAATCTAAAAACACAAAAAGAAAAAAATAAAGAGACATTCTTATTTCAATCTAAACTGTTCAATAACTGGAATGACCGTTTTCACTTTTATTTTTCAACTTTTTTTAAAATATCTACAACAGATTGTCAAACATTTATACTACCTGAAAAACTAAAATTTTTATACTTTATTTTAAGACCACTACGCATTATATTTAAATATACAAAGTCTTAAAACTCTTATCTTTTAAGAAAAATTGTGGTATTTTCGATAAATTTTTATAAATAAGTCCATAAAAACCTGATATATTATTTTTTCTCATTGCATAAAGATCTTCTTTTGACTTTATAAAAAGATTTTTTATACTTTTATTGCTTTCTCCACCTACTCTCATCTTATATAAAACTTGAGGAATATATCTTACATTAATATCTTTACTCAATATTCTAAGCATAAAATCATAATCTGCAGCTATCTTAAAATCCAAATCAAAATTTCCATAAGTATTATATATAGACTTTTTTAAAAACAATGTTGGATGTGCAGGCATCCATCCTTTTGAAAGTAATCTTTTATCAAATGTTTTACTTTTCCAATACCGTAATACTTTAGAAGTATCTTCTTTTGATGTATAAACCAAATCCCCATATACACCATCTAGCTTACTATTATCTAAAAAATTATCAGCAACTATTTTTAAAATATTTTCACTCTCATATAAATCATCACTATGTAAAAAACCTATTATATCCCCTGTTGCTAAGGATATACCTTTATTGAGACCATCATATATACCTTTATCTTGTTCAGAAACAAATATATCTATATCATTTTTATACTCTTTTATGATATCAACTGTACCATCATCACTTCCTCCATCTATGATAATATATTCAATATTTTTATATGTTTGAGATAGTACAGACTCTATAGCTTCTTTTATAGTTTCTTGATTGTTATAAACCGATGTAATTATAGAGATTTTCATTGTATGTTCCTTTTTCTTTTTTTTATAGCAGGATTACCTTGGTAGATAAAATATGGTTCTAAATTGGAAGTAGCAACAGATCCGACAGATAACACACTTTGCGTTTTACATACTACATTTGGACATACGATAGATTTTGCCCCTATCCACACACCATCTTCTAGCATAATCTCACCTAACATTAAATCAAAAGTCTCCTTTTTATAATTATGGCTACCTGTTAAAATATAACTTCCTTGGGATAGACATACATTATGACCTATTTTCACATTGGCAAGATTATCTATCCACACTTCTTCACCTATCCAACAATTATCACCTATAGTTAAAAACCATGGATATTTTATATTTACATTTGGTTTTATTACAATGTCTTTCCCAACTTTCGCACCAAATAGTTTCAATATAAAAACTTTCAATCTTGATGGAAATGGCAAAGATGTTTTAAACATAAAAATATTTATAAAATACCAAACTATTTTCTTATATTTATTACCCGATTTATAATTTTTATTATTATATTGTTCTAATGTAACTTGTTTTATATTCATTTACTCGTAAATTCCTTATTGTTTTTTAGTAAAATAGTTGTATCAAAAACTACTAAAGTTCTATCATATATTCATCCTTTAAAAATTTCAGAATTTTTTCTTTATCTTTTCCAGCTAGATGGTATATTTCATAAATCTTTGCATCTACAAGAAAACGATACCATCCACCTTGAAGAAAATGCCAAATAAGCCCTGGCTTACCATCTAAAAAACCTAGTTTCAGAACATAACGCCAAGTAAAATAAAGGATAGGTCGGAGAAAGAGAGGCATGGAAGCATAGTAGATCTTCAGCCAACGTTTTCTCTGCTCTTGTGTTCCCATAAAGTTTGGTTCTACTTCATCGTATTTTTTTAAACCATAAATTATGTTAAGGATATCTACTGCTTCACGGATAGCATAGTTATTGTGTTTTTCTGTCCACCATGTGAGGTTGTTTTTGTTATCATCGACAAGGTCATTTTCAAACTGTATGGTTTTCCCCGAAGATAGTTTGATATGTTCATCCATCCATCTTTGTTCCATCTGTCCTTTATCATATTTCCATATACGCAATAACCAAGTTGGATAATATCCTCCATGCTTGATCCATTTATCCATGAAGTACACACGCCGTTTTATATAGATACCTGACACATCATCGTCAAGAGTATTAATCTTGGCATTAATTTCCTCAGCTAGTTCAGAAAGAACATACTCATCTGAGTCCATCTTCATTACCCACTTTGTTTCTATAGGACAGTTATCCAATCCCCACTGAAACTGAATAGCATGATTACCCGGCCATTTATTCTGATATACTTTGGCACCTAAAGATTTTGCAATTTCCACCGTTCTATCTGTTGAATAACTATCGACAATGAATATCTCTCTTGCAAAAGGGAGTAGAGACTTAATGCAGCGTTCTATGTGGAGTTCCTCATTGTAGGTTAGGATGAGTACAGATATGTTATTTTTCATTTTTTACCAACTTGATAATTTTATATAATTTGTCCCATCTTTTCATGGGATCGAAAAAATTTATTCTTTCTTTTGATTTTTTTGACATCTCTTTAAATAATTGACTATCTTTTTGATACTGTAAAATTTTCTCAAGTAAATTAATTGAATCATTCTTAAAATAGAGTGATGCATTTCCAGCAATCTCTTTTGCATAAGGTAAATCAATTGAAATGAGAGGTTTACCAAACTGCATCGCTTCTGTAAAAGTTTGGGGGAAAGATTCAACCAGTGAAGGATGAATGACCACATCTGTAAAAAGATATGCTTCTTTTATCTCAACGCTGTTTTTCAAAGAACCTGTAAAATATATATATTCCTCTATTCCATATGCTTGAATTTTAGCTAAATATTGAGATATGAAATTTTGATAGCGGGGATTATCTGATGATCTGTCCAGCGTAAGCAAAAATTTAAACTGAATATTTTTTTCTTTTGCCAATTTTGCTGTTTCAAATAAAATGTCAAAATTTTTATATTCAGCTGGATGTGCTATGTAAAGAATTTTAAATTCTTTTTCAATCTTTTTTGGTATTTCCCATTTACCCTGTTGTACCTCAAATACTTTTGGTACTCCACTATAAACACGATGTACTTTATTTTTGATGCTTGGTAACTGCTTCACAATACTCTGTTTTACAAACTCTGTCTGGGCTATGATGGCTTTTGCTTTGAGAAATCCCAATATAACAAAAAATTTCAATACTTTAAATCGTATAATATAAGAGAAACCAAAAAATCCAAATAGTTGTTTATTTGGGATAAAAAGCAATGCTTGATGAAAATAAACTACCTGGGGAACTTTTGGAAAAAAACTTCCTATATTTGTGATGGAGAGTATCACATCTCCTCCATTCTCCTGTACAGCTTTATGTAGCCCAAACTGCTGCCACATGATCTTTTTAGGCAAACTTTTATCATCAGTTGTCACTATATCTATCTTGTCATTTGTAAAAATAAAATATTTTTTTGCCGGCGTTTTTTCTATATACACAATAATCTGTAGTCCCTTATCTATGACGGATAAATAATACAAAACATTATTTAAGATGGTAATATTTCCACCTGTACTTGCGCCTACTGCATCAATTACTAATTTCATTTTCTTTTTATCCTAACCTTTCTATAGATATAAATAATAAATAGTGCAACTACTCCAAATTCAAGTCCTCGTATAAATGGCTGTATACCATAAAGTGTATTCACTGGAATTAAAAAAACAAAAACTGGATATGCCAAAAAATACATGGGTTCTTTTATATTTTTGAAAAATTTTTCTATAATAACCAATAACCATACTACAACAGAAGTAAACAAAACCATAGGAATAATTCCACCATTCCAATAAGCATTGGCAAAAATATAAAATCCACCTCCATGAAAATAGTATTTCATCAGTAACCAGTTATCATTTAATGGTCTTGCACCAAAAATCGGTTCAAAAAATGCCGGCATTTGCTGATGTATTAAATGGATAAAAGTCTGATAGTGAAGTTCTATTCCACGGTTCACCAGTTCAACTACATATAAAAAGTGGAACATAGTTTGAGGTATCATCGGAATTAATGAAAACTGAACAGAAAAGAAACTGCTACTCAAAGCCGATTGACGTTTCCATGCTTGGAAGAAAGCATCAAAAAAACCTATTGAAAATATGTCAAACCGCATAGTTGGCCATAAAAAAATCATAACATATAAAATAAACAAGGCAATAGATAAATTAAATAATTTTGTCACTATTTGCCTATCTGTAAAAAGGTCGAAAAACATTATCAGTATCACAAGACCTGTTGCAGCACCTCTCGGTCCTATAAGCAATAAAATAAAATATAAAGCCATAAAAAAGAGTATCTTATAGCCTATAACGCCTACTGTATTACGAAAATTCTTTTTAATTTTTGTAACCATATAAGCAAACAGATACGGTAACACTAAAAGTGGACGCAGCGAATCTGGAAAACTAATAATCCCTAATTTTTTATTATATGGATAAGGTGCCTGATAAATAGTTGCTGTCAATAAAAAAATCACAAGACCAATCAATGACACAGCAAATAAACCATATATCAGTTTTCGTTGTGAGTTCCTTCTTATTGAAGTCAATATCTGACTGAATTTTAGCTTTATCTTTGTTTTATTTGACATAAAGATAATTTTTGAATAAAAAGACCAAACAAACATCATGATTGAAAATACTAAAAATAATACATTTGTAGCCACTTGGATATTGTCTATTTTATATGCTGAAAAATCATAAGGTCCTAATGGAAAAATCTCATCAAAATAGAAATAGTTAAATAAAAAATAAATTTGAACTATGATATTTAGCAATAAAAAAATACTTAATAAAATATTTTTATTTTTATATAATAAATAAGTCACATACATACCATTTGCTATCCAAGTCCAGACAAGAAGACTACTTAATAGTACACTTTTAAATGGAAAGCCAATAACATACAGTACAAGAGAAAAAATACCAAAAGATAGTAATGATATTGACTTATTACTCATTATTCAACTCTTTATATTTATCAATTATTATATTGCTTCTATTAATCACTTCATGCCCATCAACCATCAATCGTCTATACGCTGCTTCTCCCAAATCAATATATTTATCTTCAGCTTCTAAATACTCTTTTATTTTTATCAGTAATTCATTTTTATCTTTAAAATATTCAACCTCTTGTCGCTCCTCGTATAGATTATTTACCATATCTTCAGAATAAACAGAAAACATTGCTGTTTTTGTGGCTGGGATTTCAAAACATCTTCTTGTATATGTATCATTATTTAACTTTGATAAAAACACTAGAGCTATTTTTGCCTGATTTATGACTATGTTGTACTCACTACCATATACAGTTTGTATTTCTCCTGCCTTTTCAACGATCTCATCATGATATTTGGACTTCTCCCAATTCGTCCCAAAAATTTTTACATCTATATTGTTTTTCAAAAGATGCACGATATATTCATCTCTACCGTCATTTTCAAAATGACCAACAAATAAAACATCATATATCTTCTTTATATCTGGGATATAAAAGTTTTTTTCTTTTAAATAATACGATCGGAGTAATGAAACATTTTTATAACCTAACCTATGATAATCATTGATATTTTTAGCTCTATAGGAAAAAATCCAATCACAATACAGCAATGACTTCAAAAAGTATCTGTTCATATATCGTGGTATATTTTTATTAAACGGATCATCATTATGATAGGTAAATATTTTTACTTCTACTAGTTCTTTTATTTGTTCTATAGTTTTAGGAAATATCATGACTGGTCTATACATAAAAATCAAATCAGGCTCAAAGTTTTTAACATAAGAAATAAGATCTGAATTTATTTTTTGTATCGAAGGACCCAATAAAAACTTATTTTCTATTTTGTTAAATAAACTTCCCTTTGATGTATATGTATTCCAACCAAATATTTTACATTCATGTCCAAGTTCTATAAACGCTTTACAAAAAGCCTGTTCATATATTTCATATCTATTCTCTCCAATTATAAGTATTTTCATTGGTACAAACTCTCTATTATTTCTTTGAACTTTGGAGCACTGTTAGTCACATCTGCAAGTGAGTTTTGAATAATCTTTTTGTTCTTAATACCATGTTCATTTATTAATTCCTTATTTTCAATATAGTAAAACATACCCTCTTTTATAGAATCGACATCAACACCACAAATAAAACCATTTTGTTTATGTTCGATAAACTCTTCTATAGCACCTACTTCATCAGTGCCTATAATCGGCATTCCTGCTGCCATTGCCTCATTAATAACCAATGCCCAACCATCATCTAAAGAAGGTAAAACAAAAACATCATTATCCTGATAGATTTTATAAAGATTCTCCGGCTGAATAAATCCTAAGAGTTTGATTCTTTTATCTTCTCCAATATATTTTTCTATAATAGGCAGCAACTCTCCTGAACCCAAAATATTCAATTTTATATCATAATTTTTCAATTTGGAGAATGCCTGAACAACATTGACAATATTTTTTCTATCTATCAACTGTCCACAAAATAAAAAGTTAATTGTGTCACTATCTTTTGTTCTATATGCATCATAATATTTGCTTAAATCCATTGAATACGGAAAATTTTTCACTTTTCTAAAATATTTTTTATAAAAGTTTGCAGTTTCTCTCCCAATCCCCAAAACCACATCTGGTCGAATAACAAAGGATTTCCATTTCATAAACCAGTGCTTTAATGCTTTTTTTACTCGTATAGACTTATTTGGTTTCTCCAGCCAATACATAAATTTCTTTTTATCTTTTTTACACAGTAAGTAGCTAAACATGCCTAATGGTAGAGTGTACCCTCCTACTAAAACGACATCAGGATCAAACTCTTTATATAGTTTATAATAAGTGTAATAGTTTTGTATATTTTTTTTAAAATTTAATATAATCATATTCGGGATTTTAGATAAGCTCCAATCTCTTCCCTTTTCGGTCGGATACAAAAGTACATACTTCATAGCTACATATTTATTTACTTCTATTACAAAATCCAATTGATTAGGTGTCGGTATGTTGCTAAGGAAAAGAACTTTCATTCTTCAAGCCTCTTTAATAATCGAGCAGGATTTCCAACGACAATTGATTTTTCTTCAATATCTTTAGTTACCACACTTCCTGCACCTATAATAACATTGTCAGCAATTCTGACACCAGATAAGACAATAGCCCCAGCCCCAATTTGCACATTGTTTCCAATCTCAATACTTTTACTAAAATGTACTTTTTCCTTTAAAAATAATTTTGTATCCAACCCAGTAGAAACGATGATTGCACCAGCTGATATTGAAACGTTGTCACCTATTATAATTGGAGACTGTGCATTGATATATACATAGTCATTCAATGTAACATTACTTCCTATTGAGAGATTTTTTGGATTTTTTATTGCTACTTTACCCCATACTTTTAAACTCTTTCCACACTTTAAAACAATTTTAGATAAATACCAGGCATAAATATCATACTTTCGATAAGATATATTATGCAACTTTAAAAGTAAAAATTTAATCATTTAAAACCTTTCTATAAAATACAATATAAAAAACTACAGCAACATAACTGCTATATGTCAATAAATAACTTGTCAACGCTCCTTTTATCCCATAACTTTGTATAAGCAAAAATGCTGAACTTGCTGCAATAAGTGCAGAAAAAACAGCAGGATATAGAAGTAATTTTGTCTTTTTTTTACTATATATCTCATAACTTGCAATCATGGAAATGACATATAAAGAAAACACTAAAAACATAGGGGCCAGCATCCAGGAATATTCAACATATTTCTCATCTGAAAAAAGGATTACAATAAAATCTTTGAAAAAATAGATACCCATACCAAACACAAAAGCACCTAAGATCAGTTTAGGGATGATTCTTTTTAAAAGTTTTTGAGTGTATCCTTCATCAGATTGCTCTTTCTGATAGATGATGGGAACGAGATAACTACCAATAAGGCTGTTAAAGCCATTAGGAATTATCGCCGCAATAGTCGCCATCAGTGTAAATACCGCAACACTTTCAGAATCAATATAGGCCTCCAAAAACCAACGGTTTGACATATCTCTAACCCATCCAAAAAGTTGAGAGAAGATCAATGGTGTACCAAATACAACAATAGGTATAAAAACCTGATGGTATTTGTCAAATGAAGGAAATGTAATATTTTTCCAATTTTTATACATCAACCCTAATATTGACAGTATATTTCCAAAAATTAAGATCCAGAGAATGTTTTGAAGAGATACAACACCTAATTGATGTATAATTATTACAAATATTATTTTGCTTACAAATTCAAATAATGATGAAACTGCTATCTTCTTTCGATATCGCCTTGCATTTTCTATACTCTTTAACATCGTCTTGTAGATTTCAGACAGAACAAGAAGCGATACCAAATGAAAATACTGCTTTAACTCAAAATCAAAAAATAGTAATACAAACCAAATTACAGCATAGATCCCTATAAAAATCATACTCAGCATAAAAATATTAATTGAAAAGAAGTCTGCAAACTTCTTTGAGTTCATATGCTCTGCTACATAACGATAAATTCCATGAATGATTGAGTTGAATGGCAATATCATAAAAAGGGCCAAAAGAGAATTGATTAATGCCAACTTGCCATATTCACCTTTTGTAAGATACATTGCAAGTAACTTCATTAAAATAATTGCACCAAACATTTGAACCATTTGACCCAATGTATTCCACAAAAACTCTTTATTATTAATCAAAACTCTTCTCATAAAATAAATTCTTTATACCAATCATAAACTTTTCTAATCCCATCTTCTAACTCAACTTTATATTGCCAACCTAAAGAGTGAAGTTTAGAGGGATCTGTGAGTTTTATCATAGTTCCATCAGGTTTTGATGTATCAAAATAAAACTCTTTATTATATCCAACTATATCTTTAATCAAATTTGCTAATTCTTTAATCGATATATCTACACCTGTACCTATATTGATATGTGTATTGCGTATCTCTTTTGTTTTATACTCTGTGACTTCACATGTTTTATTTGTATTTGATTGTTCATTGATAATCTCTTTAAAATCAATATTTTCCATCAAAAATACACATGCATCAGCCATATCATCACTATATAAAAATTCTCTTCTAGGATTACCACTTCCCCATATCTCTATCTTACCTTTTGAGATACCATATTTTTCTAAGATACTTAATATATCTTCTTTTGATGAACTTCCATTAAATTTTTCTATCGGATTTTTATCCAAATCATTTCTTATAGCTTCCCAATTATCTTCTTCTAAACATTTTCCCAAATGGATTTTTCTAATCAATGCTGGTAAAACATGTGATTTTTCTAAATCAAAGTTGTCATTTTGTCCATATAAGTTAGTCGGCATTACACTTATATAGTTAGTCCCATATTGCAAATTATAACTTTCACACATCTTAATACCTGCTATTTTAGCTATAGCGTAAGGTTCATTTGTATATTCTAATTCACTTGTTAAAAGATACTCTTCTTTCATAGGTTGTGGAGCATTTTTAGGGTATATACAAGTACTTCCTAAAAATAAAAGTTTTTTTACACCATTTAAATAGCTTTGGTGTATGATATTGTTTTGGATTTGTAAGTTTTCATAGATAAACTCTGCTCTATATGTATTGTTTGCTACTATACCACCTACTTTTGCTGCTGCTAGTATTACGAACTCTGGTTTTTCTGTTTTGAAAAATTCTGCTACTGCTACACTATCGAGTAAATCTAAGTCATTATGTGTTTTATATATAAGATTACTATAACCTTTTTGCTGTAAGTTTTTTAATATAGCACTACCAACAAGACCTCTATGCCCTGCTATATATATCTTACTATCTTTTTGCATATCTCAATCCTACTCAAAATAGTTCATGATAGTATAACCACCATTTTTTAAATATTCATCTTTTTGCATGAGTTTCAAATCAGATTTCATCATATCATTTACAAGTTCTTCTAATTTATACTCTCTTCTCCATCCAAGTTTTTCTTCTGCTTTTGTAGGGTCTCCAAGCAACAAATCAACCTCTGTAGGTCTAAAATATCTTGGATCAACTCCTACTACAATTTTATTAGGCTTTAGATTTGAAGATTTTAGATCTAAATTTAACTCTTGAAGTCTATCTTCATCTATAGTATCTATGATACCCACTTCATCCAATCCTTCTCCTTCAAATCGTAAGTTTATACCTACATACTTAAAAGCCATTTTTACAAAATCTCTTACTGCTGTTGTCTGACCTGTAGCTATAACCCAATCTTCTGCTTGAGGAGCTTGTAGTATCATCCACATCATTTTTACATAATCTTTTGCATGTCCCCAATCCCGTTTTGCATCAAGGTTCCCAAGATAAAGTTTATCTTGAAGTCCTAGAGCTATCTTACTTGCTGCTCTTGTAATTTTACGAGTTACAAAAGTCTCACCTCTCACTGGAGATTCATGGTTAAATAGTATCCCATTACACGCAAACATACCATAAGCTTCTCTATAATTTACAGTAATCCAATAAGCATACATTTTTGCTACTGCATATGGACTTCTTGGGTAAAAAGGTGTAGTTTCACTTTGTGGAGTCTCTTGTACTTTACCATAAAGTTCACTTGTACTTGCTTGATATATCTTTGTCTTTTTTTCCAAACCTAAAAGCCTTACAGCTTCTAGTATCCTTAAAGTTCCTGTTCCATCTGCATTTGCTACATATTCTGGTGTTTCAAAACTAACAGCTACATGGCTCATAGCTGCAAGGTTATATATCTCATCTGGTTGTACCTCTTGGATGATACGAGTTAGGTTCATACTATCTGTCATATCACCATAATGGAGTATAAAGTTTCTATTTTCTATATGAGGATCTTGGTACAGATGATCTATCCTATCTGTATTAAATAAAGAACTTCTTCTTTTAATACCATGAACGATATATCCTTTTTTTAGTAAAAACTCTGCTAGGTAACTTCCATCCTGTCCTGTTATACCTGTAATTAGTGCCACTTTTTTATTCATCTATATATCTCCTCTTTTATAATCATCTTCAAACCTCATAATATCATCTTCACCAGTATATTCACCTACTTGAGCTTCTATAAGTATTACTGGTATTTTACCTTCATTTGCAAGTCGATGAACCTCACCCATCTTGATATATGTACTTTCATTTGGTCTTACCAAATAAGTTTTATCTTCTACTGTTACTGTAGCTGTCCCACTTACTACTATCCAGTGTTCATTTCTGTGGAAGTGTTTTTGTAAACTAAGTCTTTTACCTGGTTTGACAACTATGCGTTTTATCTTATATCCTGGAGTATCTTCTAGTACAGTATAAGTCCCCCATGGTCTATGAGCAGTTAAATGAATGTTGTGTAGTTCAGTAGTTTTTTTAATCTCATTTACTACATCTTTTACTTTTTGAGAACTTCCTTTTTTACTTATAAGCAGAGCATCTCCAGTATCTACTACTATCAAATCTTCTATATCAATTGTTGCTATATATCTATCTTTTCCATATATTAAATTATTTTTAGAATCTAGTGATATATATTTACTATTTAAAGTATTGCCATTTTCATCTTTTGGTAGTTCATCAGCTAAAGCATCAAAACTTCCTACATCACTCCAATGTATATCTGATGGTACTACTTTGACACTATCACTTCTCTCCATCACTGCATAGTCTATACTATCTTCTGGGATATTTAGCATATCTTGATGATTTATCCTAACTATATCATCCTTTTTAGCACTTTCATATGCTCTTTTGGATGTTTCATATATCTCTGGTGCATACTTTTGCAACTCTTCTAAAAACAGACCAGCTTTAAACATAAACATACCACTATTCCAATAGTAGTTTCCTTTTTTTAGATAATCTTCTGCTCTCTTTTGGTCTGGCTTCTCTACAAATGCCTTTACATTAAAGCCATCTGCTTCTATGTAACCAAAGCCTGTTTCTGGATGAGTAGGAGTTATACCAAATGTTACTAGATTGTTATTTTGAGCTAACTCTTTGGCTTGTTGTATGACTTTTTTGTAAGAGTTTTCATCTTTTATGAGGTGGTCTGATGGTGTTACAAATACTATCTCTTCTTTATCTACTGACATACAAGCTAGTGAGATAGCTGGAGCTGTATTGCGTCCTATAGGCTCTAGTAAGTATGAAGCCTCTTTTGAGTCTAACTCTTCTAGTTGATCTAGTGCTAAAAAATACTGCTGGGCATTGGAAATTATAAGTAGGTCATCACACAGTTTATCATTTCTCTCAACTGTTAGTTGAAAAAGTGACTTATCATCAAAAAGTTTTACAAACTGTTTTG
>Ga0256828_1001801_pt1 | contig 13207 bp, 15 predicted proteins | sample CV88metaG_FD_185993 | JGI IMG/M metagenome (GOLD analysis project Ga0256828, IMG submission 185993) | Hydrothermal vent microbial communities from East Pacific Rise, Pacific Ocean - CV88 | ecosystem: Environmental > Aquatic > Marine > Hydrothermal vents | place: Pacific Ocean: East Pacific Rise... | reverse complement strand
CTACATCTGTATCTTCATAGTAGACTCGTATTTTCACCTATTTTTCTCCTGTTTCTAAGTTCAACTCTTTTATACTTTGCTCTTTTATGATGAATTTCTGGATTTTACCTGTAACAGTCATAGGAAAACTATCTACAATTTTAAAATATTTTGGTATCTTAAAATTTGCGATTTTCCCTTTTGCAAACTCCTGTAACTCTTTTTCACTTAGCTTTTGACCTTCTTTTGGTTTTACCCATGCCATCACAGCTTCACCAAGTTTTTCATCTGGAACACCTACCACAGCTATATCACTGACTTTTGGGTGTATATAAAAGAACTCTTCTATCTCTCTTGGATAGATATTTTCTCCACCTCTTATGATCATATCCTTTATCCTGCCGACTATATGAAGGTAACCATCTTCATCCATATATGCAAGATCTCCCGAATGAATCCATCCATCTTCATCTATAGCTTCTTTTGTTTTTTCCTCGTTATTCCAGTATCCAAGCATTACAGAGTATCCACGCGTACAACTCTCCCCTATCTCTCCAACAGGAAGGATTTCACCTGTTTTTGTATCTATAACTTTTATCTCAACATGAGGATGTACCTGCCCTACACTTCCTATGCGTTTATCAAAAGGAGCATCTACTGTTGTTTGCGTGTTTATAGGGCTTACTTCTGTCATACCACAAGCGATCTCAACTTCACTCATATGGAGTGTTGTGTTGATCTTTTTCATCAGTTCAACCGAACACGGAGCACCGGCTATCACTCCTGTTCGTAGAGAACTTACATCATAGTTGGCATGTTCAAGTTCTTCCAGTAAAGCTATAAACATAGTTGGAACACCATGAAGTGCAGTAGCTTTTTCTTTTTCTATCATTTTTAAAGTTGCCCTTGGAAAAAAACTGGCTGATGGGAAAAGCATAGTAGATCCATGAGATATACAGGTTAAAACTCCTAAAACCATTCCAAAGCAATGATACAGAGGTACAGGGATGATGAGTCTGTCTTTATCAGTGAAATTCATCACTTCACCGACAAAAAAACCATTATTTAAGATATTATGATGACTGAGTGTTGCACCTTTTGGAAAACCTGTTGTTCCACTGGTATATTGTATATTAATAGCTTCATAACAATTAAGATTTTCTTGACAAGCTATTAACTCATCTTGGCTAATATTTTCTGAAAGTTTCAGCATATCATTAAAAAGTATCATATTATCTTGAGGTTTATTTCCAAGATATATTGTATATTTTAGGTCAGTTATTTCTTTTGGTTCAATCTTTCTAAATATATCAACATAATTTAAAGTATTAAAACTTTCTGCTATTATAAGAGCTTTACATCCTGAATTTTGTAGAGTGTATTGTAGTTCATGACTTCTATACGCAGGATTGATATTTACTAAAATAATACCGACTTTTGAAGTCGCAATCTGAACAATGACCCATTCAGCTCTATTGAGTGACCAGATACCGAGTCTATCTCCTTTTTTTAGACCAAGTCCTATGAAAGCTCTTGCACATACATCTACTTTTTCTTGTAATTCTTTATAGTTATAATGTATTTTTTGATGAGCTACAACCAAAGCATCGTTATTTGGATATTTTGAAACAGTTTGATCAAAAATATCTCCGATTGTTGATGTAATTAAAGGTAATGAAGCTCCACCCTTTGCATAACTTAATGTATGTTTTTTCATTTTATTCTCCCACGCAATATATGAGTTCTGCAAGAAGTCTATTGCTTTTTAGAAAAAATTTTTATTTTATTATAGCAAGATTCAATATAAGTTTTTATCAAATATATTTCCTATGAACTTATTATATACTTTATTTTTCTTGACATTTTGGACATATGTTCGTTAATATACGATTTTTAAAATAAAAGGAATGTAGCCAATATGTCAAAAAACCAACAAAAAAACCAAGTGATAACAATAGCTTTTGCACACTTGGCACATGATACTTACAGTGCTTTTTTGGCACCATTACTTCCTTTACTTATAGAAAAACTAAACATAACTTTGGCTATGAGTGCTTTCTTAGATATTGCAAGAAAAATTCCTTCTTTGTTAAATCCATTTTTCGGACTTTTAGCAGAAAGAAGTGATGCTCGTTATTTTGTTATACTCTCTCCTGCTCTTACAGCCTTTAGCATGTCACTTTTGGGAGTTGCTTCTTCATATAGTATGCTTCTTGTTTTGCTTGTTATTTCAGGTATTAGCTCAACGCTTTTTCATATCCCTTCACCTGGCATTATTAAAGCATCATCTGGTAAAAAACTTGGACAGGGTATGAGTTATTATATGGTTGGAGGTGAATTGGCAAGAACCATTGGACCGTTATGTATAACAGGAGCTGTTTCTTTATGGGGATTAGAGGGAAGTTACAAGCTTATGCCTTTTGGTTTTGTTGCTTCTTTTATTTTGTATCTTAAGTTGAGAAATTTCAAACTAAACAACCAGAAATATGCAAAAAGAATGCCAAAAGGAGATGCTTGGAAAGAAGTTAAGCATTTTATGCCACTTTTGGGAATAATGAGTGGTTTTATGTTTTTTCAGTCTGCTATGAAAATGGCAACAACTCTATATCTTGCTGTTTATTTAACGCAAGAGGGGTTTTCTCTTTGGTATGCAAGTTTTGCACTTTCAGTTTTACAGTTTTTTGGAGTTATTGGAACTTTTCTTTCTGGCACCCTCTCAGACAAAATTGGCAGACAAAAAACACTTGTTATCATGTCAAGTGGTGCTTTTGTTACTATGATGCTTTTTCTTTTTAGTCATACACTTTATACCACTTTTCCTCTTTTGGCACTACTTGGTATTTTTATGTTTGCAAATGGTCCTATAATGCTTTCTGTTATTCATGAAATCCCGACAAAAATGCCAACATTTATCAATAGTGTATATATGAGTATAAATTTTTCCATAAGCTCTTTTGTCGTTTTTGCTATGGGTTTTTTTGGTGATAGCGTTGGTTTACATGTAACATATGAAATAGCAACTTTTATGGCACTTATAGCAGTGGTATTTGCCTTTAAACTTGAAAAATATACAATAAAAGGAGATACGAATGAAAATAGTTCTAGCAGTGGATCAAGATAAAGAAACAATAGTAAAACGAACAGGAAAGTGTGCTTATTTTGCCATATATGAAGGAGATGAACTTCTTCAACTTATACCAAACAATCATAACAAAAATGATTCTCATCATAAACATTTAAGCGATAAAGAGCACACAAATGAACACAAAAAAGATGTGGAGCAACTCAAAGGGTGTGATATTATTTTAGTTCAAGCAGTAGGTGAACATATGAAAGAAGCACTTGAATCCATAGGTATAAATATACAAAAAATAAGACAAAAACATGGATCAACTGCAAAAGAAGTTATACAAAACTTTTTACAGGGTAATATTTAAAATGAGCGGAAGAAGAAAAATCCAAAGAAATATAAATGCTGATCATAGTGGTGTTTGTTTTAAACCGTGTGGTATTAGAAGAGATCAACTTGAGCGAGTTGTTTTACAAGAAGATGAAATGGAAGCCCTTCGTTTGGCAGATTTTGAAGGGTTGTATCAACAAGAATGTGCAGAGAAAATGGGGATTTCCCGTCCCACTTTTTCTCGGCTTGTAGAAAGTGCAAGAAAGAAAACAGCAGATGCTCTTTTACATACAAAAGCATTAAATGTAACTGTTAAGAATTAGTGCTTTTATATGCTTGAAAAAGTTTTTGTAAACATTTTTTTTCAAAAGAAATCATAGGTACTTCTTTTTTATATTGCTCATATTCTTGTGAAAATTTCTTTTTTACTTCCATCTCTTCAAAGATAACAACCATTATAATGATAAAAAGCATCTCTAAAGGTGCCGTGAAAGTAATAAATGTTGGACTTCCAAGTAAAAATCCCAAACCAAGAGGCAGAAGTGCAAGTCCAAAAAGCATAGGATGACGCATACAGCTATAAATACCTGATGTAACAAGCTTATTTGTTTCAAGTCTTGGTATATTTCCAACTCTTCCTTTTGTTAGTTCTTTTCCACCGTTACCAGCTGCTCGAAAAGCAAAAACTATAATAATCACACCAATAATTCCACTAGTTATATGAAATAAAAAAGAATGAAAAAGAGTAGAATGACTATCCACTTTTATAGAAAAAAAAGCTCCTCCAATAAGTAAAAAAAACCATAATACTATACGAATAATAACTGAAACAGAGGTCTTTATATGCATAATATTAAGGAATTACCGGTGGAGTGATCTTTTTACCTAAGAGTGCATAACTTTTACCGACACGAGTAAGTGGTTCATATTCAAGAGTAATTTTTTCTTTGTCTGTTATGATAGTATCATTGATATATTGTGATTTGATTTCAACAATCATAGGAATTGTTTTTGAATCTTTAAGATCTATCTCTTGATACAGTTCACAAAAAAATGCACTTGGTACGCCGCTAACCATTGGCGGGAAACCATCTACAATATTTGTTGTTTTAATGTTAAAAAGTTCAACTTCACTTTTGTTACTATCAAGTTCTTTAGAGCTAAAATGCATTTTTTCCAAAAAAGTTTCATCTATCATACAAATAGTACATTTTTGATTTTGTCGAAGGTTTTTTAAAGTATCTTTTTGAGTACCGTCACTTTTATGTCCTATACTTACTATCATAGTAGGTGGCTCAGAACTCAGTCCCATAAAATAGCTAAAAGGAGCAATATTAAGAGTACCTTTTTCATTTTCTGTAACAATCCATGCAATAGGTCTTGGTATAATGGTTTGTGCCATAAGTTGATATTTTTGTGTAAGGGCTTTATCTTTATAATCTATAAGCATTTGAATTTTCCAATTTAAAAATTTCCACCGTTTCTAAATTCGGCTATTTCTGTTTCTACCATTTCATTTATCATGATCTTAAACAATTCTTCTATCATATTAGGGTTCATATTTAGCTCTATTGATTTTTGGCGAACCCTCTGCATTATATAGTCTATCCTCTCTTGCGATTTTACTTCTTCTACACTTTCTTTAAAACTTGCAGCTTGTTTTATATAATCATTTCGTTTTGCTATAAGTTCTACTATTTGCGTGTCAATGCTATCTATTTCAGCTCTTACTTCTTCTAAAGATTTACATTTTTTCATCTTTTTCCCCTTATTAACATTTTTGTAACACTTAAATTGTATAATTTTACCACGATTCTCCTTGTATAGTCTTTGTTTATATCAAAGGCTATTTTTTTTAAGAACCTTTTTCATCCCTTTAAAAAGTAACATTTCATCTACTTTTGCAGCTTCAAAAACTTTTTGCATTTCTTGTGCATTACCACCTGTTAAAATAATATCCAAACTATAAGATTCTATCTCTTTTTTTAATCCTGAAAGAAATCCATAACTTAGAGCATCCGCTGTATTTTTTGGTAAATTTTTTAGATCTGTATTAAAATTTATAGATGTTTTCAAAGCTGGAGATATGTTTTTTAAAGTATTTTCGTAAGCTTGTTTTCCCGGGATAATAAATCCACCTTGAAAAATCCCATCTTTCACAACATCAACCGTTATAGCACTTCCTGCATCAACTATAACACCGTTTTGAATAGCTTCACAAGCTACAATACGATCTATCCCCATTGTTTCATAATACAATGTTCTATCTACAAATGTTTCTATATTTTTCCAGTTTGAGAGTTGTTGAAGTTTTTTACATGTAAAGTGATGAACACAGATATAATACACTTGTTTTGTTATGTTTGAGGGATCAAAATCTGAAACACTTTTTTTATAGTGATGTTTCATATCATAAAAATGATATGAAGTATTGCCTATATCACAAAGAAGCATTGATTCTCCAACCAAGTTCTTTAAACCCTTTTTTGGCTTTTGAACAAAGTGGTGCATCAATATAAATCATTTTATATTTGTAGTTATGATCACTGTAAATAACAAGTTTTTTATAAATCTCTTCAAACTTTGCAACATCTTTAAGAAGTATGCGGGTTTTTTGAGAAACAGAAATTATAGCCCAAAAATAACCATAAAGATCAACTGCTTTATAGATATCTATACGGTTTCGAATCCCAAGTTCTTTTGGTAAAATAGGTTGCAGTTTCTTAAAAAGTTTTCCCTTTTTACGAAAATCCTCTACTATTGTTTCCATATCAGCTTTCATTATTTTAAAAGTTTGGCAATCTTACCTTGAAGTTTTAACCATTTTTTATGTTCCATCAATGGAAAACCTGCCCATGTTTTTCCTGCTTCTTTTATAGATTTGGTTATACCGCTTCTTGCAGCAAAAGTATTAAAAGATGCAATTTCGAGATGTCCCGCTGATGCTGCTTGACCACCCATTACAACATTCCGTCCAAGTTTTGTTGATCCTGCTATCCCGCTTTGAGCAACTAAAACACTAAATTCCCCTACTTCACAATTATGAGCTACCTGAACAAGATTATCTATATGTACACCCTTTTTCACTATAGTAGAACCAAAAACTGCACGATCAACTGTTACACTACTTCCTATTTCTACATTATCTTCTATAATAACATTACCGTTTTGATAGATTTTTTTGTGCTCACCCATCTTGTTTGTAGCAAAACCAAAACCATCGCCGCCAATAGTCGTATTGGCATGGATTATACAGTTTGAGCCTATTTTACAATCACGATAAACAACAACATTTGGATAAAGTATTGTATTGTCTCCTATTTGTGTTTGACTCCCTATATAAACACCTGCCATTATAGTGCAGTTTTTTCCTATTTTTGCACCTTTTGTAACTGTTGCCTTTTCAGAAACAATAGTTCCATCACCAATACTAATTTCCCCCTGTTGATCTTCTATTGCAGGAGCAAATTCTTTAGAAAGAAGAGCTGTATTCCAATAAGGATCATCAACTATAAGTGCTTCACAGCTATTTGGAACGAGATTTTTAGCTGCTTCAGTTATTAAAATAGCACCTGCTTTTGTATGAGGAATCTCTTTTGCGTATTTTGGATTAGATATAAATGTTATCTGATCTTGAGTAGCATCTGTTAATGTATTCATCGATACGATCTCTTTATCTTTTCCATCAAATGTAATATTAATAATCTGTGCTATCTGACTTAATTTCACGCTAACCTCACTTTAAATTTTAGTTCTATACTATCTTTCCAATGCAACAGCACCGCTTCTTACAATCTCTTTTGGGTTATATCTTTTAATAACTTTTAAAAAATTTGTTACTCTTTGAGGTTCATCTGCTACCATAGCGATGATAATATCTTCATTTGTATTTACAAATTTACCGTTATATGCTTCACAAATGGCAGCTATTGCACTTATATCTTCTTCAACAGAAAATTTCACCAATGCCATCTCTTTTTCAACAAAATCTTCATGATCGTATACTTTTAAAACAGGAATAAGTTTATGAAGCTGTTTAACGATTTGTTCTATAACTCTTTGTGAACCCTTTGTTACAATAGTAAGTCTTGAATATTTTGTCTCAGGAATAGGAGCAACCGTCAAACTTTGGATATTATATCCACGAGCTGAAAAAAGGTCTGTAACGCGTGAGAGAACACTTGCTTCATTGATAACTATTACAGAAATAACTCTTCGTATAATTTGTTCACTCATCTATTTCTCCTTTTTCTCTAAAAGCATCATATTAAACAGACTTCCACCAGCTGGTACCATAGGAAGAACATTTTCAAATCGCTCAACAAGCACTTCTATCATAGCAACTTTATTTTGTTTTATAGCATCTTCCAATGCTGCATCAAACTCTTCTTTTGTTTGAACTCTATATCCTACTCCACCAAATGCTTCTGCCAGTTTTACAAAATCAGGTTGAGCCGAGAGATCTGTTTCACTATGTCTTTTTTCATAGAAAAGCGTTTGCCACTGTCGTACCATTCCAAGAAAGTTATTGTTTAAAATGATATTAATTACCGGTAATTTTTTTTCAACCGTTGTCATTAACTCTTGGATATTCATCATTATAGAACCATCACCAGTGAAGTTTATGCTGATTTTATCTGGAGATGCTGCTTTTACACCCATAGCTGCAGGAAAACCAAATCCCATAGTACCAAGCCCACCTGAACTTATAAACTGTCGTGGACGAGTAAAAGGGTAAAATTGAGCTGTCCACATTTGATGTTGTCCTACATCAGTAGAAATATTTGCATCATCACCAAGTATTTCACCGACACGCTTAATAACCCATTGAGGTTTAAGTCTCTCACTGTCTTCATGAAAAGTAAGTGGATGAAGTGCATCAAAATTATTGATCATCTCTCTCCATGATTCATAACGATCACTTCTGACACAATCAACTAATTTTAACATCTCATTTACAACATTTTTGATATCTCCAACTATTGGAAAATCAACATCTACAAGTTTGGAAATAGAAGCTGGATCAATATCTACATGTACAATTTTTGCATGTTTGGCAAATTCACTAAGCTTTCCCGTAACTCTGTCATCAAATCTTGCTCCCAAAGCAATTACAAGATCAGTCTCACTCATAGCCATATTTGCCGCATAACTCCCATGCATTCCAAGCATAGAGATAAGTAGTTCATCATCATAACGGAGTGTTCCTCTAGCCATAAATGTTTCAACGGCAGGAATACCTGTAGTATGGATAAGTTCTCTTACTTCATAGGCTGCATTGGAATTGATAATCCCTCCACCAAGATAAAAAAGTGGTCTTTTTGACTCAGCCATTGCAAGCATTACTTTTTTAATTTGTCTTGGATTTCCTTTTGTTACAGGTTTGTATGTTTCAAGTTTTACCTCAAAATCATAGTCAAACTCTGCAATCTCAGCTGTAACATCTTTTGGGATATCTACATGAACCGGACCCGGTCGTCCAGTACTTGCTATATAAAATGCTTCTTTTAATATTCGTGGAAGATCTTTTGCAGTCGTAACAAGATAATTATGTTTTGTACAACTTCTACTGATCCCTACTGCATCTATCTCTTGAAAAGCATCTGTTCCTATAAGACTCATAGGAACTTGTCCAGAGATAATTACCATAGGGACAGAATCCATATAAGCATCAGCTATACCAGTGACTGCATTAGTAAAACCTGGTCCACTTGTAACCATAGCAACACCAACTTTACCACTTGCTTTTGCATACCCTTCAGCTGCATGTACAGCTGCTTGTTCATGTCGTGTTAATATATGCTCAAATCCATCTTGTTTGTAGATCTCATCATATACATTCATTATAGCACCACCAGGGTAACCAAAAACTGTTTCTACCCCTTCTTTGATAAGAGCTTCTATAACCATCTGTGCACCGCTAATTTGCATCACAATTCTCCAAAATAGAAAAAATTAAGTGATTATAGTAAAAAAGAGATATAAAAGAGGTTAAATAGATTTGATAACAAAAAATTTTATTTGTTTAAGATTTTGTTTTAATCAAAAATAGAATCAACAATCATTGATGGATGCCATCTTTCTATAGAACCGGTAGATAGTAGATCCAAATTAAGTTTACTCTCTTTATAACGAGATTTAAAAATCTTTTCAAAACTTTCTATCTCTTCTGTTTTACCAAACATAGAAACATAATTTTTAATCCCTTTTTCTATATATTGCTGTTCCTCTTCTCTTCGCACAGCTTGTTCAAGTTGAGACATATAAGCATAAGCAAATATTGTTGCAAGTGCCGGATATTTTGATGGAATATTTAAAAAATCTTCCAATATATCTTTAAGTATTTCTATCTCCCCTTTTGCAGCATATCTGTTGGCTTTTATCAAAACAACATCCCATTTTTGTTCAAGTTTTTTTCCCTCGGGAGTTTCAAGAAGTTCCTCATTTTTAGCCAAAAATTCATACGCTTTTGACATGTTCTCCTCTTTAAGTGCTTCAAAAAAATTATATCGTGTTTCTATATCTCCTATAAGTTCATGAACTTTCTTTTCATATTCTTTGAAATCTGATAAAACTCTAAGATATTTTAATACCATTCCAAGATCATTGTTTTTTAAATGTTCTAATGCCGTTTCATAAAGATTTTGGGCATAATTTATCATAAGATGATAATCTGGAAAATTTTTCAAAAAAGAGAATTTTTCAAGATAAACATAAACCTGTTTAAAGTCTTTTGATCCTAAAGCAATTTTAAATCTGTTATATACATCACTTTCAACAAAAAGTTCTTGGATATCTTTTGCTTTTTCACTTATCCCTCTATATGGTTTTAGTAGTTCTTTTGCCTGTTCAAGTGTTTTAGGATTGAGTGAAAGTTTTTGAGCCTCTTTCATTTTTTCTCGCCATAGATCTTCCATTTTTTGATAAAGATTGGATTCTTTATAAACTGGATATTGATTTGCTAAAGAGTATGCAAGAGCATATTTTCCACTTCTTACAAGATCATAGAATTTTTTAAAGTTTTCATAATCTTGCAGTGTTTTATTTATAATGGAATTCTTTGATGGTAGTCCCTGGTATGGTTTTAGAAGTGTAAGTGCTTCAGATCTTTTTCCAACTTCTAAAAATCTTTTTGCCTTATTAAGTGTTTTTTCCCATAGTTGATCAAGTATATGATATATTTCAGTATGTTTGAGTATAGGGTTTTCATGAATATGTTCATCAACTTTTTTAAAGTTTCTTTTTTGAATATGATATTTTATAATATCAATATTTTCATAAATATCGTAAATGCGTACATCACCATTTTCACACCCTATATAAAGAAAATGTTTTTTACTATCAAACATCATACTTGTAATAGCAGAATCAACTTTGATATAATCCCTTGAAACCAGTTCGTAATCTTGATCTAAGTCATAAACTATAACATATCCGAGTTTTGTTCCAACAAACATAAATTTTCCATCATGATCACTTACTATCGCCGTTACATCATCATGTATACCGGAGAGTCTGGTAATTATACTGTTATCATAAAGGTTCCATATAATTGCCGAACTCTCTTTATCTATACTGACAAGACGGTTTTTACTGATAAAACACAGCTTCATAACAGGTTTTGAATGACCTATTAATTTTTTAGTTGCTTGCATCATATCAAGGTTAAAAAGGCTTACTTTTCTATCATAACTACAAGTTGCCGCCCATTGACCTGTTTTGTTAAAAGCTATATCATTAACAGTATCTGGATGTGGAGGAAGTGTAAAAGCAAGTTTTGCATTGTTGATATCCATTGCAAAAGTTTTCCCATCATCACCACAGGAAAAAAGGTATCTGTTTCTTGGATCCATCGCTATGCAAGAAACTTCTCCTTGATGTCTACTGATCCTACCAACAGCTTTTTTTGTTGCTATACTAAAAAGTCTTGTCTCTTTATCTTCTTTAACGATACTTCCAAAAGCTTTTTTATTTGTACTGATATCAACTCTTTTGTTGTTATATCGAGGATGATCTATCTTGGCCTTAAAACCTTCCTGTATACTTAACTTCTCACGATCCAAAAAATATATAGTAGTTTTTGCATCAACAACAGCTAAAGAATGATCATCCATCTTTTTTATAAGAATGATTGGTTCGTTATAGTTTTTAAGCCTTTTTACTTTCATAATCAGATTTCCCTTATATATCCCTCTTTTTTTAGTACCTCTTGTATAAGTTTTTGATGTTCATGCCCTTTTGTTTCTACATGTACAGTTACATTTGCATCACCATAATCAAGAGATATAGAGGTTCTATCATACGCTATATGAACAATATTGGCATTAAGTTCTTTAAGTATTTCAGTAAATCGCATCAAACTTCCCGGTTTATCTACAAGTGTTACGGTAAGTTTCATTTTTCTGCCAGATTTGAGCAAACCTTTTTCTATAATGACAGATAAAAGCGTTACATCAACATTTCCACCACTTAAAACTATGGCTATTTTTTTATCTTTTAAGTGATCGAGTTTATTGTGTAACAGTGCAGCAACTCCAACTGCTCCAGCCCCTTCAACAACAAGCTTTTGTTTTTCCAGTAAAAACAACATAGCACTTGCTATCTCTTCATCATCAACACCTATAAATTCATCAACACTTTCTAAAATATAATCAAGAGTAACTTTTGAAGTATCTCTTACAGCTATACCGTCAGCTATAGTTCGCACATCTGTACTGTCTATCGGTTTTTTAAGTTCATACGAGTTTTTAAGTGCCGGAGCACCCGTTGCACTTACCCCTATAACTTTTACATGAGGAGCTATCTGTTTTACAGCTGAAGCTATACCGCTTATAAGTCCACCACCACCAACAGGTATAACAACGGCATCTATCTCCTTGCAGCTTTCTAAGATTTCCAAAGCTATAGTTCCCTGCCCTGCTATCACCTCTTCATCTTCAAACGGATGGATAAAAGTTAAATTGTTTTCTTTGGCATATTCTAAAGCAAACTGATATGCTTCATCGTAGTTGCTTCCACTAAGGATTACTTCTGCGCCATAATGTTTTACACCGTTTATCTTTGTTAGAGGTGTTGATTCTGGCATAATAATAGTAGCATTTGTACCAAATTTACTGGCACTGAGTGCTACACCTTGTGCATGGTTTCCTGCACTGGCAGCTACTACCCCCTTTTTTCTGTCATCATCATCTAAAGAAGCTATTTTATTGTATGCTCCTCGAAGTTTAAATGCACCGGTAATTTGGAGGTTCTCTTTTTTAAGATATACTTCACTGCCACTGATCTCACTAAGATAAGGTGCGTAACTAAAAGGTGTTTGACTTACTACTTCGGAGATTCTTTCTTTTGCCTGTTGGATCTTTTGTAATGGGATCAAATTTTTGCCTATTGAAAGATATTTCTATGATCAACCATAGCACATTGATTTTGTACTACTTGGATACCATGTTCTTTTGCAAATTCTGCTGCTTCATTACTTACTATCCCCTTTTGTGCCCAAAATACTTTTACATCACCCCGTTTAACACAAACTTTTGCTATATCCATAAGTGCTGCCGGTTTTCTAAAGATATCTACCATATCAATCTCAAAGGGGATCTCTTCTAAACTTCTATAAACTTTTTCACCTAATATCTCATCCTCTTTTGGATAAACTGGAACAATTTTATATCCAACTTCTTGAAGATATTTTGCTACTTTATGAGAATCTTTTTGTGGATTTGGAGAAAGACCAAGAACTGCTATAGTTTTTACTTTTTGAAAAATCTCTTTTACTTCATCCATATTACTGTTGACTGTTGGAAATTCGCACTCCATTTTCATCCTTTT
>Ga0256828_1001800_pt1 | contig 13209 bp, 11 predicted proteins | sample CV88metaG_FD_185993 | JGI IMG/M metagenome (GOLD analysis project Ga0256828, IMG submission 185993) | Hydrothermal vent microbial communities from East Pacific Rise, Pacific Ocean - CV88 | ecosystem: Environmental > Aquatic > Marine > Hydrothermal vents | place: Pacific Ocean: East Pacific Rise... | reverse complement strand
CCCATATTTAAAAGTACTACTGCCTCTTTTGCCACTGTGTTTCCTACTTATTTGTTAATATAGACTGCCAACCAGATGACAACCTTTTTCGTCTTTAAAAGTGTATGCTCTTTGCCTGCAGGTATAAAGAGAGTATCACCCTTTTTGAGTTTATGCGTAACACTATCCATCTCTATCTTGGCACAGCCTTGTAAGACCACAATCCACTCATCGCACTCCTGCACAAAAGTTTGTGGCGTAGAGAGTGTGTTTGAGACGATGGTCTTGATCGTTACATTTTCATCTTCAAGCTCTGTAAAGAAAGACTCAGAGTCAATTTTAGGAACTTCATAGCTAAAGATATTACTCATCTTTTATCCGCAGACTTACATCATACATAAATTGTTGTAATGGTAGCATATCTTCATAGATTTTATACAGAGTATCTATCAATTTCTCGCCATCTTCTATGAGGTGTGGGTCTAAAAGTGTATAAGTGGCCATCCCCTTATAGAGACTGAGATCCGCGTGAGGCATATCTTTGTTAAAACCTTTTGGGTAGCGTTTGTACCCTTTTTCCAAGTGAGTATAGTTTTTATCTTTTGATTTTATCTCACGCAGTATGCTTGCAAGATCTGCTCGCTTTGCATCGTTTTTGATAGTCTCACGAAAGGCATCGAGCATCGGTTTTTCAAACCATCGCACACCCGTTGCCACATAGAGGCTCTCAGGTGAGAAGTGCATGTAAAAGCTAGAACTCTGCATTCGTTTGCCATTTCCCTGCCAGAAAATCACACCTATACGCGTCTTGATAGGTGCTTTGTTTGCACCCATTCTTCGGGTATCTCTGTAGATACGATAAAGGGAGCGGTTGATTTTTGGTTCTGCGTGAATAGTAGGCTCTAGTGCCTGAAGGTGCTCACCCATCTCAACAACAAAAGCGCGAGATGGATTTAAGATGTAGTTCTCATACTCACTACGATGAGCTTCGAACCACTCTTTGTTGTTGTTTTGTGCGATAGAAGCTAAAAAAGGAAGAGCCTCTTTGGGAAAACCCGTAAACTCCATTCCTACTCCTATGCTATCTTTCTGTTTCTATATGCGAGTAAGATAACTACTGCGACGATTGCATAGCTTACTGGTACAAAGTCAGGAATCGGTACCGGATCACCTTTTGCGTATGAGTGCATACCTGCAAGGTAGTAGTTTACTCCAAAGTATGTCATCAACACTGATGTAAATGAGAGCAGTGAAATTACCGAGTAGTTAAACTGGTTGTAGATCGACTTGATAAATCGCAAGTGAACAACAACAGCATAAACCAAGATAGTTACAAGTGCCCATGTCTCTTTAGGGTCCCAACCCCAGTAGCGTCCCCAAGACTCATTTGCCCAGACACCACCTAAGAAGTTACCAACAGTAAGCATCACTAGGCCTATAAGCAGACTCATCTCATTGATAGCATTTAGCTCTTTAATAGAGAGTGCGATCTGTTCTTGATTACTTCCCTTACCAAAAATGTAAAGAAGCAGTGTAATGAACCCAAGGAGTGCTCCAAGACCTAAGAAACCATACGAAGCTGTAATCATACTCACGTGAATCGAGAGCCAGTAAGAGTTTAGAACCGGTACAAGGTTTGTGATCTGTGGGTTCATCCAGTTTAAGTGCGCTACAAACAAGATAAGCCCGGCTAGAATCGATGTTGAAGCCAGCGTAATAGGAGACTGTTTAGAGAAGATAAATCCTGCTAGTACTGTCGCCCATGCAATGTATGTCATCGACTCAAAACCGTTTGACCATGGAGCATGTCCTGAGATATACCAACGAAGTGCAAGCCCTGCAGTATGTGCTACAAAGAAGAGTGCTAAAAGTCCTAAAGAGAGCTTTGTGATCTTTTGCATCTCAAACTTTGGTTTTACGATCTTAATAAAACTCAAAATAAGGAGTATAAAACCTACAACAAAGTAAAGCGGCCAAAGAATCTCAAACACATTTGAGTGATTGTAGAAGATTTCAGCTTTGATTTTTCCTTCTGGAGGGTAAACTGCTGCACCATATTTCTTCTGATATGCTGCGATATCTGCTAAACGCTTATCACTCTCACTCCAGTTACCACTCTTTAGTGCTGCATCAATTGCAGTAAAGTATTGCAGTGCCAAGTTTCTTATACGCATACCCTCTTCTGGTGGAAATTTCTCTAAAGCATCGATCGTTGCGTACCATTTGTTGTTGATATCGTTTGGTTTTGGCCAGATTTTAAGCAGTGAACCTGTAAAGACCATATAGACAACATTTACTTTTTCATCTATTTGAAGTGCCTTTTTATCAAGTTTATTTCTATCTTTTGGTGCTTTTCTTGCAGCTCTATCAACTATCTCTGCAAGTTTATACCCTCTCATACCTACAGGATCTTGAAAAAACTGTGCAAAAGAGACATATTTTGCATCTTTTGGAGCACCGATAGCAAGATTAATCTTCTCATCTTTTGTACGGATGAGTTTTACATCTTTATAGATATCAGGACGGATCATCATTCCAAGAATCACTTGATTCGGTGTTAATTTATCTGCACCAACTTCAAGTGACGAACTTCTGTGTATTTTTGCCAGGATCTCTGTTGCCAAGGTATCTATAGGCTTCATACGCCCTTTTGTATCTTGAACTATAAGCTCACCAAACTTTTGTGCGTGAGCCTTGTCAAAAGAGATAATGGTTTTAATAGCAGGGTCTAATTCCTCTGCCTGTGACGGCGATACACTAAAGAGCATTGCAGCTGCTAAAAATGCAGGAACTATCTTACACTCAGCTGCTTTTTTCGCTTTTTGAGAAAGTTTGCCAAATCTGTACTTGCGTGAGAAGAGTACCCAAAACATTCCAATAGCTAAGAGTGTGTAACCAATGTATGTCGGCAATGTTCCTGGGTCATGATTTACTGAGAGTACAGTTCCTTTTTCATCCATATCATACGAAGATTGGAAAAATCTGTACCCGTCATACTCTAAAATGTGATTCATATAGATTCTATATGGCATATGTACTCCGTTTCTCTCATCAATTAACTCTACCTCACTTGCATAAGACGCTGGACTCATAGAACCAGGATAACGTTCTAACTCAAAGTCAATCAGCTTAATCTTAAATGGTAACATAATCTCTTTTGAGCCATAAGCTACAGAAACTTTTACACCATCGAGTGTAACAGTTGTAGGAATACCAATCACCCCTTTTTTACCATAAACAATGATGTTTCTTACTTTATCACCAACTGTTACAGCAAAACGAAGTGCATCAACACCAGAAGAGTTCATCTTCATTCTTCTGTTTATCTTTGAACTGCTGTTACTTACAAGTTTCTTTTTCGCTTTTGGCATAAACTCACGCAACACAAAGCTGTTAGATGAACCATCCATACTGTAAAGAACGCGCTTGTTTACGATCTCTTTATCATTTGCAGCAAGTGAACCACTTGAACGATCCATCATTTTCATATATGAAAGTGACTTATCATGTGCCATATAGAGCTTGCCATCTTCTAAGAAAAGACGTACTACAGGTTTTGAAAAGTTATACTTTGTGTCAAAATCAATGACGAAACTTCCGGCATCAAAGTACTCACCTTTTGCAAGAGCTACAGGTTTACCTCCACGTGAGGCAGTAACCATAAGTTTAACCATAGGCACACCATTTGCATCTTCTACAAGTGTCTCAACAGCATCAGGAATATACTCAATGAGCTCTACATCAACTTTTTTACCATTAACATTAAGTACTTTTTCAAAGCTGTTATCACCACGCTTTGAAAGGTATACGATTTTATCCTCTTCTACCTTTGTATCTCCAGCTTGTGCCTGAATGATAAAGTAAGGATCAGAACTTGTAATAGATGAAGCACTCATCCCCTCACGGATATGCATCATACCTTCATAGCCGATATATCTCGTAACTGCAGCACCAAAAAGGATGATAAGAAAAGCTACGTGAAAGATAAAGATAGGAGCTTTTTTGAGTGTATACATCTTAAACTTGAAGATGTTGTAGACAAGGTTTATAGCTAAAAGTCCCATTAGCACTTCAAACCATCTAGCGTTGTATATTTCAGCTTTTGCAGTCATAGTCCCAAAATCGTTTTCAACGATCGTTGCATAACCAATAGCAAAAGCGAAAATTAGCATCAATACGACCATCGTTTTCATAGAGCCGATAAATGATAATATTTTCGTCATTTTTTATCCTTGGTAAAAGTGAGTTTATTCTAGTGAAGATTAACTAACAGATGGTTACTAAGCTCTGCTACAGTGGTTTTTTTGGTGAAAAATCAATACCCAATACTTGTAAAGTAGCATCCTTTTTTTTAGCTTGAATTTTTTTCATAACTTCAACGGGTCGGTCCATTTTAAAGAGCTCTTTCTTAACAACTTTTCCATCATTGTCATACCACTTTTGATATCCCTCTTTATAGTTATTTTTATAGAGAACTTCACTATAAAGTTTGCCATCAGTTGTATACTCTTTTTGTAAGCCCTCTTTTTTACCATTTTTATAAGGAACTACAAGAGCGAGTTGCCCATTTTCAAAGTACTCTTTTTGCAATCCCTCTTTTTTATCATCTATATACATCACAGTATGTTTTAGCGCTCCACTTGCATAGTAAGATCTCTCTACACCTTCAAGCTTTCCATCTTTGTACCAAACTTCTGAGAGCTTATTGCCCTCTTTATCAAACCACTCTAAAAGTCCATCACGTTTGCCTTGTATGTATTTCACTTTATAAGCAAGCGGACCTTCTATGTAGTAGATCTTCTCCAAGCCATCTTTGATACCTGCACGATTGTTTGTGCGTGAGCCATCTAGATAGTTTGTCTCAGCTTTTAGCTCTCCTGTTTTAAAGTAGCTTTTGACATACTCTGCACTGAGAGTTGATGTAATAACACTAGAAGCCATAAGTGCCATAAAGGCGTAATTTTTTATTTTCATAATTTTCCTTGATTGTTTACAGATGTAAGATTTATCTTAAAAGAACCCTATTTTAGAGCTCTGTTAAAATAAAACTGCCTCAAAAGAGGCAGTTTTTCTATGCAAAAGGAATCAGACTTTAGTTCCAACCATCTTTTACAACTTTTGTAGATTTTTTATACGGATACTTCTCAACCAACTCTTTGATAGAAAGTTTTTGATCACCTTCTCTCATAAAGTGAGCCAGTGTAACAGAAGCCCAGTAATCATTTTCATACTCAGTATCTTTGAGTTGTAGTGGTACACCTTTGTCATTTACTGTGTGACATGCAGCACAAGTAACAGGACCGGCATATTCACCATCTGGAGAGTACTGAAGTGCTTGCTCATGTGTAGTTACATCAACAGAACGCTCTTTACCGTCATATCTTGTAGAGTAAAGTCCGTGTGTAGACTCATGACAAGTTTGACATGCAATGTTACCATGCGCTTTAGAATATCTGTAGAGTGAGTATTTGTTCGGTAAATCGATTGGGAAGTACTTACCACCAGTCTCACTCTCAACAAACGGAGCTGTATGACAATCTGCACAGTGTGGTTCAGCTGCTGCTAACCACCAATCATTACCACCAGATGCTGCTTCATATGGAACATCTCCACCAGTAGGGTGATTCCACGGTTTAAGATCTAACTTACCATCTTTACCAATATTTTTTACAAGTGTTGCTGATTTGTGCTCTGAGTAGTATTTTAATACTTCATTGTTCCCTGTTGTTTTTGGATCAGCCAAAGAAGCAAACTTCTTCTCATCTCCACCAGCTATAGCTTCTATCATCTCTTTAAGTGACTTGTTACGTAAAGTTTTCCCTTCTTGTGTAGAGTCATGTGTAATGTTGTCATAGTTTTGGAAAGCCTGAGCTACTTTTGTATGACAGTTTGTACAGTAAAGTCCACGTAACTCTTTTGTAGGTTGACCATGTTCATCTTTTGTAGCAACATTTTTATACTGCCATTTACCATAATCATTTAAGAAAAAAGGCGGTTTTGCATTAGGGTTAGAGTGAGCGTCACGTCTTACATAACATCCACCACCACTTTGTCTGATGTCACCTTTGTTAAATCTACCTTCACCATATCTGTCTGTTACTCTAAATGGGTTAGAGTCATCATTCATATTTGGATTTTGGAAGTGTGTCGGGTGACATGATTGACAAGCTTGAGAACGTCCAGCACCATCTGGCATAGGAACCATACCTAAGTGAAAACCATGGATAGCTTCTGAGAGCGGTTTTGCTTTTACAGCTTTGTATCCTGAAGCTGTAGGACGAGGCTCTTGTAGATTTCCTGAAACATTGTCACCGTGACAGTCAGCACAGTTTACAAGTCCAGTAGATCCAAGACGATTACCAGATGCATTTTCACGGTAATCTTTTAAGAAAGTTGTCCCATGATGTGCATCATGTAATGAAAGAATATTGATAGACGACTCAGCAAGCCTTGCCATATACTCAGACTCATCCGGGTATGATTTCCAGTACTTGTACTCTTTATCAGAGTATGCAAGACCTTCATCTCTAGCCATTTGCGCAGCTTTGCCGTTTCTTGAGTGACAAGCATAACAGTTAGGAATATCTACAGGGTTTGTACCAAAATAAGAAACCGGCATACCATTGTCGTTTTTCATACTCTTACCAGTTCTGTCATGCATCTCTACAGTCGAGTACTGAAACGGTTGGAAGTCTTTTTCTGTTACAGAACGAATAGTACCTTTTCTTGTAGTATCGTTAAATGCTGTAAGTGGAAGACCAAGTGCATCCCAAAGGTGTGATGCCGTAAGAACAAGTTTTACATTTTTAACAGGTGGAACAAGTGTATCTGTCATAACAACATTACCACCATCTTTTCCTGCATACTCCAAGTAACCACCAGACATAGGTTTACCCGAAGGACCACTGTCGATATTTACCGGAATCTGACGACCGATGCGAAGTCTGTCTTTTTCACCAGCTCCAGCAGGAATGGTACCTTCTAGATCTTTATAGATAAAAAGGTGTGTCCACACATAATTGGCAACATTATCGCCAGGAGAGTCAAAGTGTCCATCTCCATCACTATCTTTTGGTACAGACCAGTACTTCATCTTGTTACCTTCACTGTACGAATTATCTTTCGTATAGTAGTAGAGTTTGATGTCATCATCAGGACTGAGAAGTTTTGGTAGTCTTCCATCTTTTCCAGCTTTGATAGCTTGCGCTTGTATGGAGTTGTATGGTGGAATCACACAACAATAACTCATCTCAAAACCAACACAGTGCATACCGAGCTCATAGTTAATGAATACATTGTAGTCATTTTTAGGCTCATAACCCTTTGTTTTTTTTCCATCCGCGTCAACTTTTACATACTTCTTAAGCTTATTGAGTTTGAACGGTGGGTTCGTATCATAAGCAAAAGCAGTTGTTGCAGTCATTGACACAAATGCAACAGATGCAGCTAGAGAAACTAAAATCTTGTTTTTCATAGTCTCTTTCTCCCCTTATTTTTAAAATTCGTGTCAAGTATCACATTTTATTATTTAACTAAACTTTAAATAGTTAAGTTTTTCCTATAATACTTGCAAAATTGTTTATAATAAAATATTATGTGATACTTATGTGATAAGATGATTTTATTTTACTTATAAAAGTGATTTAGATGCGTTATAGCTTAAGTATTTTTGGGGATTTTATAGACTTTTTTTGATAAAGTTTTTTTTAATTTTAGACTTCTTTTAGTCTGTAGAGTTCTAGCTTTTCATCCCATATAAAGTCTGAAGCAACTTGATGAAAAGCTTTTAATATTATACTTTTATCACATTCTTGAGCATATATAACAATCGGTGTATGAAAATATTTATTATATGATTTCACAGGATGGAACAGGTAGTCTTTCCATGATAAAGAGATCTTTCCATCATATGGTTCAAAAGCTACGGTTGAGACAATTTTTTTACCAGAAACAGGACATTTAAAATGGCATGCCACTGTTGTTTTATCTATCTTAATATAGTCTATAAGAGGTGTAATTTTATGACAATCTTCTACCTGCATGCAAGTGTAACCTCAAAACATTTTTTATCTTCACAACAGAGTTTTACATCACCACCATGAACTTGTGCTATCTGGCGTGAGAGTACAAGTCCTAAGCCATTACCTTTTAGCTTCGTACTCTTAAAGGCTTCAAAGAGCTCTTTTTCATTGTCTATCGCAACACCTGTATCATAGATCTTAAAGAGATGATAATCATCTTGCAGTGTATGGGTTATCTCTACTCTGCCCTCTTCTGTATCTTCATCTGCCTCTATGGCATCGATGGCATTGGCTATGAAGTTTGAAAACATCATATCAAGCAGATCTTTATCACCGTAGAGTTCAAAGTCATCTTCAGGCAGAACAAACTCTATCTCTTTGGAGTAACCATAGTACTCTATGGACATATCGAGTGCCTCACGCAACTCACTCCACATAAAGTTTTTTTTCTTCGCCTCTACCCCTTTTGAGAACATCAGTGTCGCTTTGATGATGCGTTCTATTCTGTGTACTGATTTTTGAATCTCTTCAACAATTGGAATATTTTCTGGAATAACTCGTTTTTTAAGAGTTGAGCTCATTAAAGAGATAGCCCCTATGGGGTTGCGTATCTCATGAGAGAGGTGTGCTGCCATCTGTCCCATAGTGGCAAGGTTCTCTTTTCGTTTTTGCTCTGTTATATCTGTTGCAGAGAGCATCACTTTGTCTTGATAGCTTGAACTTTTGATGAGATAGGAGCGGTTTTCAAACTTTATCTCATAGTCATCCTCTTTATACTCTAAGAGCTTGAGAAGTTTCCACAGCTCTCTCGCGTGAGAGTTTTGCAAAAAGACAGTGCCATCTTCACGGTTGAGTATCCAGATGGCATTGGGCAGAAACTCTACGACCTTCTCTACTGTATCTTGCAGGTGTGCATAGGAGGCTTTGAGCTCATTAAACTCATTTTCTACCTTATAGGTCTGTTCTATGAGGAGGTTCAGCTCTTCTGCGGTGATACCAGACATTTACAGACTCATCCCCACAAGTATCTTATAGAGTGAGTAGGCATCATCACTTCCTGCTGTCTCACGGATGGAGTGCATCGCGTATGTCGGCAGACCTACATCGATAGTATCTATGCCTATGCGTGTTGCTGTGATGGGTCCTATGGTAGAGCCACACCCCATATCACTACGCGTCACAAAGTGCTGCAGCGGTTCACCCAGCTCTTGTGCCACCTGCATAAAGCGGGCTATTGTCTCTGAGTTTGAAGCGTAGCGCTGATTTGCATTTACCTTGATAACTACACCTCTATTGATGTAAGGGGCATGTTTTGCATCATGCTTGTTTGGGTAGTTTGGATGGATTGCGTGAGCATTGTCTGCACTTATCATTATAGAGCTGCGTGTCATCTGCACATATGCTTCATAATCTTCAAACATACGACGCAGCACACTCTCTAAAAAGCTTCCCGCAGCACCGCTTACACTCTCGCTGCCTACCTCTTCATGATCGCTTGCTACAAAGAGCATCGGCTCACTTGCATCTATGCTACAAATTGCCAAGAGTGCCACATAGCATGAGAGTAGATTATCCAGTCGTGCACTTGCTATGAAGTCATCACGCAGACCGACATAAGAAGCACTCTCTTTGTCATAAAAACTAAGCTCATGAGAGTATATCTCTTTGACATCACTCACGCCATGATTTTCCAGCTGCCAGCGTAAGAAGGTATCGAAGTCGAAGTCTTCATTTGTCGAGATGACAGGACAGATATCTGTCTGCTTGTTTACCGTACGCTCTTTGTTGGCTTTGTCATCAAGGTGAATGGCGAGAGATGGAATGATTGCTATCTTTTTTTGAACATTGATAAGTGAGCTTGCAAGCTCTCCACTCTCACGCAGGTAGCTCACGCGACCAGCTAAAGAGAGGTCTCTGTCAAACCAAGGGTTTAAAAGCAATCCTCCATAACTCTCAACACCAAACTTCACAACGCCATGCTCTTTAATAACTGGGTTTGGTTTGAGTTTTAGGTTTGGAGAGTCGGTATGTGCTCCGACCATTGTGTATGAAGTGTTGTTTTTTGGATAGGTAAAAGCGATAACTGAGGAGTCATTACGCGTTACAAAGTACTTCTTACCGGCTTCAAGCTGCCATTTCTCTTGCTCACGCAGCTCAACAAAGCCAGCATTTTTTAGCATTGCAGTGATGTTTTGTGTCGCATGAAACGGTGTGACAGAGGCATCTAAAAAGCCTAAAAGCCCCTCATTGAAATCTCTCTTTTGCATAAAAACCCTTCTACAATTTTTTTGATTTTATTGTAGCAGGGATTTACTATATTTTCACTAAAGAGCACTCCCAACCATCATACATTCCACCACATTGCTCACTCATATCAATTATTTTCATAGTAAGCTCATCGATATCATAGTAAAAAGGGACATCTTTTCTGTAAAACTCCACTCCAAGCATAGTGTTGCCGCGAAAAGGAACCTCTGTCTCTTTTTGTACACGAAAGCCCTCTGCTTCGATGAGCTTTATAAACTGCTTACGGCTCTCATCATTTTCAAAGTAAGCTTTATGCTCTATGGCACGCTCAAGTCTGAGGTTGTCACCTTGTTCTTGGAGGTTTTTACAGGCGTGATGGTTGGTAATGATCTGCCACTCTTTAACGGTCGGAAAAAGTAGCTTCTGATAAACCTCCCACTCCATATCCATGCGTGAGCCATACTCATACTCGTAGTCAAAGTGCTTCATCGCTTCACTGACTGTATTACTCCACTCAAAATCAAGCTTAAGATAGTAGATAAAGTTCACTTCACCATTAGAGATAATGCGCCCGATGTACTTCCCACTACGCCAACGCAACGACTCCATCTCAAGCCTGTCTTCAATAAAGCCGATATCATCACTCTCATCTTTGGTAACAAGACCATCCTCTTTTGGATTTTTTAGTTTTATCTTTACAAATCCCACATAGATATACTCAGGGTTTGGCACGCTGTCTGCCACACCTGCATTAAAAGCCACCATAGCTTTTTTACCCTCAATAGGTTTTACATAACTTTCCCAGTACTCTTGCATAGTTGTTTACTCCATCTCTAATGACATTAAAAACATATCTTCACCATCTATCACTTCAACATCTGTTGATTGACACTTTTGGCAACAGTAGTGAATCTTCTCAAGCTCACTCTTCGTCTCACAGGAGTTGCACCGAATCTTTAAGGGCTGTATGTTCATCACAAACTCTGCCCCATCACAGATGGTCTTCTCTTTAAATGTGTTAAAGGCAATCTCCAAAAGGTGCGCTTCTATACCGCTCATCACCCCAATCTTTACTATGATCTTTGTTACTTTGCTTGCATCATTTTGCTCGGCTATATCTTCTATCTGTTCTAAAAGTGCCTGTACAACGCTATACTCGTGCATGATAATCCTGTAGTGAATAATTATTCAGTTATTGTAGCCAAAAATTTGTTACACTTGCATAATTCTATTTGTAAGGCTAAAAAATATGAAAAAAATACTTATACTTCTGTTTCTTTTACTACCACTTTTTGCAAAAGAGCAGACCATCGTTCTTGGAGCGGGATGCTTTTGGGGTGTTGAGAAGCACTTCTCACAACTGCCAGGTGTTAGAGATGTAGCGGTAGGATATGCCGGTGGAGAGTATGCAGATCCAAACTATAAAAAAGTTTTGGCACACAGAAAAGATAAAAACATAAAAAATCATGCTGAAGTTGTAAAAGTTGTATATGATGATGCGACAATCTCTACAGAAGATATTTTAAAAGAGTTCTGGGAGATGCATGACCCCTCGCAGGGCAACAGACAGGGTAATGATGTAGGTAACAACTACCGAAGTATCATTCTCTACACAACGCCAGAGCAAAAAGCACTCGCTTACAAAACAAAAGATATCTACCAAAAACTACTCAAAGAGCATGGCTATGGCACTATCACGACAGAGATAGAGCCTCTAAAGAAGTTCTACAAAGCCGAAGAGTATCATCAAGACTATCTTCTAAAAAACCCTTTTGGCTACTGCCCTAACCACGCTACAGGCGTAAAGTTTACACAAGATAAAAGCAAAAAAGAGTATCTCACGCCACTTGGAGGCAAAGAGATTATTGTAATTGAGTCAGCCTTTTGTCCGTTTTGTAAAGCCTTTAAAAAAGATGTAGTACAAGAGTACCACGCATCTGTGCCACTTAGAACTACTACAACAGACAAACTCAAAGGCTTTGATCTTAAAACAAAAATAGTAGCAACACCGACCATTTTGTTTATAGAAGATGGTAAAGAGAAATTTGCGCATGTTGGCTATATGGATGCGAAGAGTTTTTACAAAGCACTGGGTGCTTTTAAACTTGGTAAAGAGAGTGAAGCTTATGATGTTGCTTTTCACAAAGCAACAGAGAGTCGCTACTGCAAACAGTACGACATCTTCAAACATACTCCAGACGGTGTCTTTGTCGATAAGATCTCAGGTGACATTCTCTTTGATACACGCGATAGATTTAACTCAGGTTCAGGGTGGCTGAGCTTTTACAAGGCTGTAGATGGTGCAGTGGTAGAAAAAGAGGACAACTCCTATGGGATGCACAGAACAGAGATATTGGCAAAAAAGAGCGGTGCGCATCTTGGGCACCTCTTTCATGATGCACCAAATGGTAGAGACAGATACTGCATCAATGCCACAGTGCTTGAGTTTGTAAAGCGTGAAGATATAGCAAAATGGAAAGAGCAGTGGAAAGAGTCGCACTAGGTGGAGGGTGTCACTGGTGTACAGAAGCTGTATTTGACTCCCTTGAGGGTGTTGTCAAAGTAGATCAAGGCTGGATGGCAACTCAAGCAGCAGATGCACAAAGTCTCTCTTAGGCTGTTGTTGTCCACTACGACAAAGAGAAAATTAGACTCGATAAACTCATAGAGACACATCTGCTCACGCACAATACTACGGCAAACAACTCTATGAGAACAAAATATCGCTACTTTAAATGATTAGATTTTTGTAATAAACCATACAAAACTTGCAACTGCTGTAACAACATTATCTATATCTTTGACAATAACATCCACCTCTATACTTCCACGACCTTTTTTCTCGAAGAGTTCTTGAAACTTTTGTAGATTTGCATCACTTACACTTGCGAAGGCATAAATTTTCTTTTGTGCAGGCTTTTTATACTTTATAGTTGCATCACGTAAAAGAGGGATAACTTTT
>Ga0256828_1001799_pt1 | contig 13218 bp, 13 predicted proteins | sample CV88metaG_FD_185993 | JGI IMG/M metagenome (GOLD analysis project Ga0256828, IMG submission 185993) | Hydrothermal vent microbial communities from East Pacific Rise, Pacific Ocean - CV88 | ecosystem: Environmental > Aquatic > Marine > Hydrothermal vents | place: Pacific Ocean: East Pacific Rise... | reverse complement strand
CTTTTAAGCCGGCTTTAGTGGGATTAACTGTCCAAAAAGAGCAGTTTTGGATGAAAGATCTTAGTGGTATCAGTATTGATGTGACCATAAAAATTGAAGATAAAACTATAAAAGGTTCACTACTTTTTGCTCATAAAGGGATCAGTGGTCCGGCAGTTCTTAATAGTTCACTTTACTGGAAAAAAGGATTGATAGAAATTGATTTTTTGCCTAATGAAAAGGTCATCGCTCTTTTGAAAAAAGGTGGGAAAAAACATCTCAGTTCTGTTTTGCCTTTGCCAAAAAGGTTTGTAAAAGAGTTTTTGGATCATCTTGATCTTGAAGATAAATCGGTGTCAAAATTAACACAAGAGGAGAAAGAAAAACTTATTTGCATACATAAGTATAAATTTGCTCCAGCTGGAAATTTTGGTTTTTCAAAAGCGGAAGTAAGTCTTGGTGGAGTGGATATAAAAGAACTTAAAGATGATTTCGAGGTAAAAGAAATCTCTTCTTTATATTTTATAGGTGAAGCTGTCGATGTAACAGGTGAGCTTGGTGGGTATAATTTTCAATGGGCATTTAGCAGTGGAGTAAAATGTGCTAGTAGTATCAGTCTAAATTTAAAATAGTTTCGTTATAATTAATCACGATATTTACAATGGAGAATAAAGATGTATTTAAAAAAACTTTTGGGAAGTGTTTCTTTAGTGACATTACTGATTGCAAGTAATGCCGTGACTGTAAGTGCAAATGATGATTTCGCATTTAATACAAAGTCATTGGTTGGATTTGAAGCTGGTTATGCTACTTTTAATGTAGATAATAATTTTAACGCATTAGATAGTTCTTCTTATATAAGTCCAACGCAATCTTTTAATGAAGGAGATATAGGTTTAAAGATTGGTGCTCAGGGAAATGATTTTCGTGTGTTTTTAAGTGCAAAAAACTTTTTTGTAGGTAGTGAATATGATTATTTTATTACATTAGGTGGTGAAGTTGATTATTTATTTAATTTTTCAAAGTCTGTTAATTTTTTTATTGGGGCAAATGGAGGTTATTTAAAAACAAAGTTCCAGGGAAAAAATGAAAGATTCACCCGTGAAATGGATGGTATATATTATGGTGGAGAATTAGGATTTAATTTCCATATAAATTCAAAATATGACTTAGAAATAGGCACTAGAATTATGACTACTAATGCTAAAAGTACAAAAAATTCTGTAAAATATAGTATAGATTATATGTTAAATGGGTATGCAAGTTTTATTATAAAATTTGATATGGACTGATATGATACAAATAGCATTCAAAAAACTACTTTATGTGGTTTTTATGCTTTTTTTGATCTCTCTTATTTCTTTTTTTGCAGTGCATCTTGCTCCAAATAGTTTTCTTAGTGGTGGTGAATTGAACCCAAATATGACAAAAGAAGCTATAGCAGCCTTAAAAGAGATTTATGGTTTAGATAAACCTTTATTTATCCAATATACTGATTGGATGAAAAATCTTTTAACACTTAACTTTGGTATCTCTTTTGTAAGTGGAAATAATGTTATAGATGAGATAAGTAAGCGTATTGGAATTACACTTACAATGAATGTTTTAACGTTAATTATTGTGTTTGCAACTTCTATATATCTTGGTATTAAAGCAGCACTTCATTTTGAGAAAAAAATAGATTTTCTTATTCGTCAGATTTCACTTGTTTCGTTTTCGATGCCAAGTTTTTATCTTGCTTTATTGCTTATAATCTTTTTTGCTTTAAAATTAGAATGGTTTCCTATATCTGGGCTTCATTCTTTGGAAGTTAAAAATGGTGTAGCATATTATATAGATATGTTATGGCATATTGTTTTACCTATTTTTGTAATGATTTTTGTAAGCATTGGAAGTATGACGATGTATATAAGATCATTAACACTTGAAATTCTTAAAAGTGATTATTATTTTTTTGCAAAAGCCAGAAATTTGTCCAATAGAAAGATTTTTAAAGATTTTATTTTGCCAAATCTTTTACCGCCTATTGTCACGTTACTTGGCTTGTCTCTTCCTGGACTTATAGGTGGAAGTGTTATTCTTGAAGCTATTTTTGGTATAGATGGAATGGGACAGCTTTTTTATAGTAGTGCTTTGAGTAGAGATTATCCGGTAATAATGGGAATACTAATGATAGGGGCTTTTTTAACACTTGTAGGAAATGTCATAGCAGATATACTACTCTTGAAACTCAATCCGTTTGCAAAGTAAGATAAAAAGTAAAAAATTCAAGCCCAAGGGCTTGAAAAAAGTAACTCTATAAATTAGAAATTAAGAGTGATATATGCTTGAACAGTGTTGTAAGCATCACCTTTATTTTGATCTTCAGCATCTGTATAGATATATGCTAGCATAGTATCTAGTGGTCCAAAGCTTTTTTTAGCTACAAGTGCAAGTTCTGTTAAATCATTATCTTTTGCAGCTACATCAACAGTTGTATAATGCACACCAAGATCTACAATACCATTAATTGGAGAAGTAACAGAAACAGTAACAGCAGAAGTATCAAGTCTTGTTACATAACCATAGTTCCACCATACTTCAGTATAAAGCTTAGATGCTCCCGTACCAGTTGCAGTATTTGCACCGTGTAAAACACCTTTGTCGCTTGTTTGTGAATAAGCAGCTTTGATAGTTACAACATCTTTCATATCATAACCAAGCATAGCAGCATAAGTTCCACTTGCATCATCAGTTCCATCAACATCTATTGAAGCGTATTGAGCACCTGCAAGAAGTCCAGGGATAAGTTGACATTTAAGATCTGCTTGTAACCAATATGCAGTTGCAAGATGAGTTAGATCATAGTACCAACCTTGAATAGTAAGTGGTTTGAAAGAGTTGTTAATAACTCCAGCAGCATACGCACCATCAGTACCAAAAGTAGTGAATTTACCTTTAGCATTAACGATAGGAGCAGTTGCAAGTCCCAGTTTTTGAACAGCACTTCTTTCATCTTGACCAAAAGTTTCAGTACCATTACCGTTACCTACATAAGCAGCAACGATAGTAGTATCAGGGATATCTTGGTTGATAAGAACAGCAGCTTCAAATGTATTTTTCTCAATAGACCATTTTTCAGTAAATGCTAGTGGAGTGTCAAGTTCCATTCTACCAAGTTTAAGAGTTGATTTTGTAGCTTGGTTAAGTGAAAGTGCGATCCATGCTTCTGGAGCCCAGTTTGCATTATTTACCTTTGCACCACCTAATACATCACCATAGTTAGAACCAGTTTTTAAATCAGCAGTATGTGAACCACCCCAAACATTTCCAACAAGATTGTTTTCCAATCCTAATGTAGAAATGAAAGTATAGCTAGCACCTGCACTTACAGTTACAATATCATTTTTCACAAGATCAGCAGTAAGTCCAAGATTTACTGAAGCATCAGCAGCAGAATTGTCTTTATTAAATAGACTATCATCCCCAGTGATTCCAGCATAACCACTCTTACTGTCCCAAGTGCTATAATAGATATTAGTATCTCCGCTTACTTTTACATTGTCAATTGCAAATGCACTTGAAGTTAGAAGTAGTGTTGCTACTAAACTCATCTTTGTTAATTTCATATATTCTCCTTGTTTAGTTTTTAAGTTTAAATATAAATTTAAACTTAATACTCGGCGGTATTATAGCATAAAGCATCCTATATTTCAATATATTTTCTTTTGATTTTTAAAGATAAAAAGATATTCTTTTATTTGAATTTATTATAGTTTGACTTTCTTTGATAATATGAGAAAAATTGAAACAATAAGCAGAAAAAATAAAAGTTTGGATATAATTTCAGTATGAAAAAATTATTTATTATTTTACCAACGCTATTGTTTTTTGGATGTCAGCAAGTGAATAATCCTTCTCCAACTCAAAATGATGTTTTGAATTCTGTTTCAAATTCTAGTGCAAAAAAACAAAGATCCGGTATATTACAAGATGGTGTAGATGATTGGATGGAAAAAAGCACTCAAGAAAAGGCAAATCAACCAAGGCAGGAAATTACTAAAACCAAAGATGAGAAGAAAAAAGGGTATTTACAAAATTTGATTGATGAAACATCAGTTTCTGACAAAAAAGAAGAAACACCCTCCCATGTAAAAGAACTTGAATCAATGCCTGTAATAGGCAAATGATTTTTTATGTTCTATAGTCTGCATTGATTTTGACATATTCATGTCCAAGATCACATCCATAAGCTGTAAAACTTCCATGCCCTATACCGATGTCACAATAAATGGTAAATTCATCTTTTTGCATTACCTGTGCTGCTTTTGCTTCATTTTTGGCATCGAAATAGATATTGCCTTTTTTATAAACACAAATATCATCAAAAGAGATAGTTAGTTTTTCTTCATAACTTTCTATTCCTGAAGCACCTATTGTAGAAGCTATACGCCCCCAGTTTGGATCTTCACCATATAAAGCGGTTTTAACTAAAAGTGAATTTGTTAATGCCTTAGCAGCTTTTTGTGCTTCATGATTGTCTTTTGCACCTGTTATTTTAAAGGTTACGAGTTTTGTAGCACCCTCACCATCTTTTACCATCATTTTTGCTAAATTGAGCATAATATTATAAAGTGCTTCTTTAAAAGCTTCTTTATTATAAGTGTTGCTTTTTTTATTTGCTAAAAGCATAACGGTATCGTTTGTTGAGGTGTCTCCATCAACACTTGCGGCATTAAATGTGAGTGGTGTGATCTCATCAAGAAGTTCTTGCATATCTTTTTTTGGGATATCTGCATCAGTTGTTATAAAGCAAAGCATAGTAGCCATTGCAGGGTTAATCATTCCGGCACCTTTTGCCATTGCACCTATGGAAAAGCTGTTTCCATCTTTAAGGGTAACTTTATAGGCACACTCTTTTGAGTAGGTATCTGTTGTCATAATTGCCTGTGCAGCATTTTTTGGAGATTTTACATGTAAATTAAATTTATCAAATGTTGCAATGATCTTTTCTTTTGGAAGCCTTACTCCTATAACACCGGTTGAACTCATTACGGGGTTTTTGATGTCTTGAAATTTTTTTTGAAGTAAAGAAAGTATCTCTTCTATATCAGTTATCCCTTTTTCCCCAGTCATTGCATTAGCGTTTTTGGAGTTAATTAAAACGAAATTTGTTTGAAAACTTCCTTTTTGCAAGAAGTGTCTTACCGGGGCAGCCTGCATTTTATTTGTTGTAAATTTAGATGCGATATCGCAAAGAGTATCACTATAAATAAATGATACATCAAAAGCATTGTCTGGTTTTAAACCTGCACTGACACCATCACAAAAAAATCCATCGGCTAATGCTATACCATCATCTTTTTTTTCTATTTGGAACATTTTTTTCCTTTATACATATTTTAAATCTTTTGGTTTAATTCTTTTTTTAAAGAGTTCTCTAGCTATCTTTATACCGTGAAAATTGCCAATAACCAAGAGTTTTGATTCACTTGTAATAAGAGTATCACCTTTAGGCATAGAGATAAATTTCCCATCTTTATTTGTTATACCCACAACTGAAGTGTTACTTATTTCTCTTAAATGTGTTTCTTTAAGTTTTTTTAAAACTGCCCAACTATATTTTGGGATAAAGATCTCTTCCATTGTTAGAGGCGTACTACTTTTATAAAGAAATTTTTCAAGAAGATCTTGCATATCCGGTCTTGCTGCAACAGCACTAACTCGTTGGGCTGTTAGCTTTGTTGGACTGACAACTGTATCTGCTCCAAGCTTTTTAAGTTTTTCTACATCACTTATATTTTCTGCCGAAGAGATAATATAATATGGTTTTGGAACAAAATGTTCTTTTTCAAAAAGTCGAACAGATGCAATAAGGGCAATATTATCAGAGATAGAGTTTGATAAGGTTATGATCCCTTTTGCACTTGCAAGATGAGCCTTGAGCATACTTTCTTCTGAATGAGGTTCTGCACAAAGGTAAAATGGGTATTTGTACTCTTCAGCCCATTCTTGTATCTCTTTTTTTGGTTCTATTACTACAAAGGGTATATGATTTTTTCGTAGTTCTTTTGTTACTTCAAGTGTATAGTCATTATGGTAGCATACGACAAAATGTTTTTTAAGTCTTGCTATTTTGTATAGCATACGACGCTCCTTTAGGGTAGCAAGGATATACCCTTTATTTATTTCATTGATCAAAATACCAGTTGCTAAAGAAAAAACAGCAAAACCAGTAATAATAAGTGTTATAGTAAAAATTCGTCCAAATTGTGAAATAGGGGCTATTTCTCCAAAACCTACTGTTGTGAAAGTAATTCCTGTTTGATAAATTGCATCCATTAAAGACATTTTATCAATAGCAATATAGCCTATAGTACCTATAAGCATGATTATCACTGTTAAAATTAAAGGTAAACGAAATGCTTTTAAATGAGGGTATATCGGTGGGAGTATTCTTTTATCGGGTTTGGGAGTAATCTCCCAATGTAGAAAGTTCTGAATCTTCTGGATAAGATTCATCTACATTTCCAAAACTTACGCGTTCTTTTTTAGTGTACGAAGCTCTTTTGCAGAGATTTTTATCTTTTTAGTTGTTCCATCTTCAAGAGTTATTCGAACTGTTCTTAGGTTTGGTAAAAAACGACGCTTTGTTCTGTTTTTTGCGTGAGAAACATTGTTTCCGCTCATCGGACCTTTTCCGCTTATAGCACATCTTCTTGCCATCTTAGCTTCCTTAAAATTTAAGTTTTCAATCATAATAGATTGATATAAAAGTTGCGAATTATACCAATATAAAGCAAAAGATTCCCTTAAGATGAAAAAAACTCTTTTTTATCTTCTTTTTATCAGGAGAAAGATATAATAATCAAACTTAAAGAGAGAAGGAATAGTTTGTGATCACGCAAGAAGATATAGAAAAATATATACAAAAGATTCCACCTGCCCCAAAAGCTGTTCAGCAAACACTTAAAGAGATCAAAGAAGGAGATCTTCTAAAAGCTGCAAAAGCTGCAAAAGAGGATCTTGCATTTTCTGCATATTTGAAAGAGTTGGTAAATAAACCTATATATGGGTTTCGTACAGAAGTAAAAGATACAGGACAGATATTTGGGATACTTGGACTTTCTCAAAGCCAACAAGTTGTATATAACTATCTTTTAAATACGCTTTCTCCAAAGAAGTGGAGTTTTTTTGCACTTAATAAAAGGAATTTTAATGATCTTCAAGATCATCTCTCTTTATCATGGAGTAAAATTTTGAAATATCTTGAGATAAAAGATAAAGAGATAGAATCTTCTATAACACTCTTACCTGCCAGCATTATAGTATGTGAAGCACTTTTTAATGAAAAAAAAGAGGAAGTAGATCTTATACGCTCTGCAAAGAATCTTGATCTCAATACTATCTTAAAAAGACTCTCAGGATATACCCTTTTTGATATTAGTGTAATGATAGCGCAAAAATGGGAGATGGATCCAAAAATAATTGCTATTGTCAAAGCTTCAAGTGGAATTGAAAGAGTTGAAAATAAAGAGATTGAAAAATTGGCAAAATGGATGCACCTTCTTTTGTTTTTCATTCTTTCGCAACCACAATACATAGAAGCTGGATTAAATGATTTTATTGAATTTCAGATTGATTTTGTATCAGATATATATGAAGATTTTATGGAAATCATGGAGATTGGAGAAAACGAGTGAGAGCGGTTGTAAAAAATGGTATAGGTGTATTTCATCCTCAAGGTTTTCTTGATGGAAACAGCGTTGCTTCTTTGATCAGTGTTGATGATATAGAAGCAACACTCAAGCTTAAAGTTGATATGGTTTTAGTTTCCTTAAAAAGAGTAATCTTTTTTAATCGTAATGGTTTAGATCAGTTTGTAAAGATGTTTATGAAGCTTCGTCAAGAGAAACATATGATTATCGGTTTTTGTGATTATGATGATCGAAAATATCAGGCAATAAAAAAGTTTTATGCTAAAGAGATGAATTTTTCTTTGTTTAAAACACTGACTATTGCCGAACTCTTTTCCAACCATTTTAACAATCATAATAAAACAGTTCTTGTCTGGAGTGACGATAAATCTCAAAGAGCAGCTATGGCTATAGAACTTCATGATCGTGGGCATAATCCAATAGTAGCACAAAATTTAAATGATTTTCAGGAAAAAAGTGAGAACAAAGAACTCTATGATGTTGTTATTGAAAATAGTTATTTGGGATCTATGGGAGAGCAAATTGCAGCAAGAGTTACTTCGAATGCTGTTATTTATACAGTAAGTGAATTTTTAGATACCGATATTGCTACGCAATTCAATATAGAATATCATAACAATTCGTTAAATGTTGGTTTTAGACTTTTTATTTTTGATGCATATAAAGTTGTGAGTATGAATGTGCATGCTGTGAATTTTTTTGCAAAACTTGCTTCTTCCGGAGCTGAGTACAATGCAACGATCTGTTTTGTTGGACTTTCATTTGATAAAATACCTGAACGATTTAAAGAGGAGATGGAAGATTCCGGAATATTATTTTATGATGCGATGGATGATGTTTTAGGAAACAAAGAACTTTTACATGAATTAGGTGCTGCCAGTGCGGTTGCAAAAAAGAATCAAAGAATGATCAACAAAAAAATTGTTTCCCATCTTCCCCAGTTTATAGATGCAATAGTTACAACTTTGGAAATGATGACAAATGCCAAGGCGATTAAAGAAGAAGTGAAGATAGAAAAGATTATTTTAACTCAAAAAGAAAATAATCTTTTAGCGAGTTCAATTGGATTTTATGATGATATGGATGGTATAGTGATCTTGGTCTTTCCAAAAAATATTGCGAAAAAAGCGTGTGAATTGCTTATAGGTGAAGAAGTTAATGATGAAGAGCTTATTTTAGATTCACTTGCTGAGCTTGTAAATATTGTTGGTGGAAAATTAAAAACATTACTTTCAGATATTAAAGTAAATATTAGTATAACGCTACCTAGAACTTATGATAATATGGATGATGTTTTGGAAGTGATAGGGGAGAAAAAAGGGGTTCAGGTTGATCTAAAATTTGATAATGATCATTTTACTTTTTTCTTAACAAGATAAAAGTTCCTTTTTGATATGATTTCAAAAAAAAATAGGAACTGGTTATGTTGGTAGCTCCAAGTATTTTATCTGCGGATTTTGGTAATCTTTCTCGTGATGTCAAAGCTATATGTGATGCAGGTTGTGATTTTGTACATGTAGATGTGATGGATGGACATTTTGTGCCAAATCTCACGATTGGACCTGTTGTTGTTAGCAGTGTAGCTAAAGTAGCTACAAAACCACTTGATATTCATCTGATGGTACAAAACAATACTTTTTTTGTTGAACTTTTTGCTCCACTTAAGCCAGCATATATTACCTTTCATATCGAAGAGGAAAAGCATCCTCACAGACTTATTCAGAAGATAAAAAGTTATGGGATAAAAGCCGGTGTTGTCCTAAACCCTCATACAAAACCTGAAGCAGTAGAGTATCTTTTGGAAGATCTTGATATGGTACTTTTAATGAGTGTAAACCCAGGTTTTGGAGGGCAAAGTTTTATCCCTTCTGTTTTGAAAAAACTTGAAGTACTAAAAGAGTTACGAGATAGAATCAATCCAGAATGTCTTTTGGAAGTTGACGGTGGTGTCAGTGATAAAAACATTATGCAACTTAAAAGTGCAGGTGCTGATGTGGTAGTAGCTGGTAGTTATGTATTTAAGCATAAATCACTTCAAGAAGCAATCACTTCTTTAAAGGTATAGTTTGCGTGTAAAGATTTGTGGGATAACATCATATGAAGATGCATCAGTTGCTATAGATGCGGGTGCTGATGCTTTGGGGTTTGTTTTTTACAAACAATCTCCACGATATATTTCTATAAAAGATGCAAAGGAGCTTATAAAAAAACTTCCCCCTTTTATTGAAAAAGTAGCTCTGTTTGTTAATGAATCAGCAGATACGATTAACTTTACATGTAAAGAAGTTGGCGCTACTCTTGCACAGATCCATTTTGAAGCTGAAAATAAACTTTATACGGCACTTGAAGTTCCATATATCAAAGTTATAAGAGCCTCCAAGCCTGAAGATATTTTAAAATATAAAGATGAGTACAGATTTGTTGATGCATATTGTCAAGAATATGGCGGAAGTGGAAAAAGACTTAATCTTGAATGGTTTGATGAGGTAGATTGTTCAAAGATAATAGTTGCAGGAGGACTTACTCCAGAAAATGTTGCAGAAGTGAAAAAATATGGCTTTTATGGTGTAGATGTAAGTAGTGGTGTTGAAAAAAGTAAAGGGAAAAAAGATCCTTTAAAAGTGATGGAATTTATAAAAAATGCACAATCACTTTAAACCTCTTTCACAAAAATCCCTATCAAAACTTTCTTCTCAGGGGCTTCCGGCTATGATTTTGGAGCAGGAATGCAATGGAGATCTTGAATATTATTTAGAACTATGGTGTTCACAGGGACTAAATATTGTAAAAAAAAATAGTTTATACTTTTTTGAAACAAAATTTATTGCTTTGGAAGAGGAAAGCTTTTGTATTGTAGATATAGAAACAAATGGTTCAAAACTGCAAAAGCATCAGATTATAGAGATAGCAGCTATTAAAGTTCAAAATGGGCAGATTATTGATCAGTTTGAAAGTTTGGTATATTGTAAGGAAATAAATCCCCACATAACAGATATTACGGGCATAAAAGTTGAAGATACTGAAAATGCACCAAAATTAAAAAAAGTTCTTTATGACTTTAAAGAGTTTTTGAGTGATAGTGTATTTGTTGCACATGATGTAAAGTTTGATTATAAGTTTATATCTGGTTCACTGGAGCAAGTAGGACTTCTTGGGCTTATGAATCGTCCTCTTTGTTCTATAGACCTGGCTGAACGAACAATCACTTCATATCGTTATGGTTTAAAGTATCTTAATGATTATCTTAATCTTCATCCTGAAGCTACACACCACAGAGCAATGAGTGATGTAATAACAACTTATAGATTATTTATCAAAAGTTTGGAAGCTTTACCTAAGGATATAAAAACAACTGAAGAACTTATACAATTCTCAAAAAACGGAAAAAGGATTAAAAGACTAAAGTTTGATCCACTAATGGAGAGTAAAGAACAAATCTAGATTTTATTTTTGTTCTTCTTCTGTAAAAGCTCCAACAGCAGTAAGTTTGGTATAGCGAAGTTCCATTCTCTCTTCTTGAGAGAGCTCTTGAAGATTTTTTATCTCTTGAAGGTAGTAGTCTTTGAGTGCTGTTGCTGCTCCTTCTTTATCTCGATGTGCACCAATGAGCGGTTCATCTATAATATCATCAATAAGATTAAATTCTTTTAGGTCATCACTTGTAATTTTAAGAGCATTTGTGGCAGCTTCTACTTTTTCAGGATCGTTCCACAAAATTGCTGCACATCCCTCAGGTGAGATAACGCTAAATACAGAATAACGCATCATCGCGAGTTTATCTGCAACACCTATGGCTAAAGCTCCACCACTTCCCCCTTCACCAATTACTATAGAGATAGTCGGTGTTTCTACCTGAGAAAGTTCAAGGAGATTTCGAGCAATTGCTTCAGATTGGTTTCTCTCTTCTGCTCCAAGTCCCGGATAGGCTCCCGGAGTGTCTATAAGCATTAAAAGTGGAAGATTGAATTTTTCAGCTAACTTTGCGGCACGGAGAGCTTTTCTGTATCCTTCAGGATTTGGCATGCCAAAATTTCTTCTAATTTTATTTTTGGTTCCTCTTCCTTTTTGCTCACCAATAACAACAGTTTTTTGTCCATCAATATAACCTATATAACATAGTATTGCCGGATCATCACGAAAATGTCTATCCCCATGGAGCTCATATTTTTCTTCCATTATCATATTGATATAATCAAGAGCATAAGGTCTGTCTTGATGGCGGGCAAGTTGGAGTTTTTGGTAGTTTGAAAGGTTTTTATATGTTTTAGCTACTTCTTTTTCAAGTTCTTTTTGTAGTATTTCTACTGCAGCATCATCGCGTCTTACTTCTGCTGCGATGATGTCATCCTGTATGTTTTTTATTTTATTTTCAAAATCAAGATAAGTAGCCAAAACAAATTCCTATGCGTTTAATTTTTTAAAGATAACTACACCGTTTGTTCCACCAAAACCAAATGAATTACTCATTGCAATATTAATATCGGCTTTTCTTGCTTCATTTGGTACATAGTCCAGATCACAATTTTCATCCGGTGTTTCATAGTTGATTGTTGGAGGGATGATACCATCTCTCATAGCCATAATAGTTGTTACTGCCTCTATACCACCGGCTGCACCCAGACAGTGACCGATTTGACCTTTGATAGAAGTTACTGGAGGAGTATTTTCTTTTCCACCAAAAAGTTCTTTGATAGCAGCTGTTTCATTTTTGTCGTTTGCCGGAGTTGAAGTTCCGTGAGCGTTGATATAGTCTATTTTTGGTTTACCAGCCATTTCATAAGCGGCTTTCATAGCACGAGCCGGACCATCTAAACTTGGAGAAGTTATATGACTTGCATCTCCACTCTCACCAAAACCTATAACTTCCGCATAAATATGAGCTCCTCTTTTTACTGCATTTTCATACTCTTCAAGAACTAATGCTCCCGCACCTTCGCCCATTATAAAACCATCACGATCAGCATCAAATGGTCTTGAAGCATGTTGTGGATCATCATTTCTTGTTGAAAGTGCTTTCATCGCTGCAAACCCACCAACACCAGCACCTGAAATAGCACTCTCAGCAGCTACAACAAGCATAGTATCAGCACCACCGAGCATGATGGTTTTACATGCTTCACTAATGCTATGTGTACCTGCTGCACACGCTGTAACACTTGAAAGATTCGGTCCCTTAAGACCATGAGCAATAGATACAAATCCACCAAGCATATTAACTAATGCTGAAGGGATAAAAAATGGAGAGAGTCTTCTTGGACCTCTTGTTTCAAGGATAATAGAATTCTTTTCAATCGCTGGAAGTCCACCTATACCACTTGCGGCACTCGTCCCAAATCTTTCTTTATTGATATCTTCTGGGAGTGCAGCATCTGCCATAGCTTCTTGTGCAGCTTTAAGTCCAAGTTGAATAAAACGATCTGCTTTTTTGACCTCTTTGGCATCCATAATAGTTGTCGGATCAAAATCTTTTACTTCACCGGCAATTTTTACACTATATTTTTCAGGATCAAAAAGAGTGATAGTATCTATCCCACACTTTCCT
>Ga0256828_1001797_pt1 | contig 13230 bp, 13 predicted proteins | sample CV88metaG_FD_185993 | JGI IMG/M metagenome (GOLD analysis project Ga0256828, IMG submission 185993) | Hydrothermal vent microbial communities from East Pacific Rise, Pacific Ocean - CV88 | ecosystem: Environmental > Aquatic > Marine > Hydrothermal vents | place: Pacific Ocean: East Pacific Rise... | reverse complement strand
ATTAAAAAGTTATAAATTTGTAAAAATAATAGGCACAAACAATAAGCCTTCAATGCCTTGGTTAGCCACTCAAGTAATTAAAGATACATCATTAAGAGCAAATGAAAAAAGAGAGTTTAACTTTAACACCATACTTCAAAAAGGCGATGAGGTAGTAGCAAAGTTAGGATTTTATAAAATAAACCCAAAAATAGCGAAAAAACTTAAAATAAAAGAGAAGAAATTAACAGATTTTACAATATTAAAAAGAGCAGTTTTAATTTCAACCCAGAATATGAATTAGAAATTTACAAATTAGCACAAATCATTTGCACTATTTTATAAAAGTTTAATAATTTGGGTTAAACTTATTTTGTTAATAGATTGATTATTTGGCTTAAAGTTATAGTTTAAAAGATAATTTATTTCCCTTTAAAATAATAGATTAATCCAAGTAAAGCAATAGAGTTTCCTATCCAAAACATACTTGCTTCAAAATAATGAACTTTCCCATCAGGAGAGTATATTGCCATTAATGAAAAAAGTTAAACCAAAAAAAACAAAAAGTAATACTAAAATTACAATAGCTATATTTTTCATTTTTATCCTTTACATATCTAAATATTTAATAAGTCCAAACCCCTTATTTCCTATCTCTTTGAAATCCATTATTTTTGTTCCGCCATATTTCTCTTCAAAAAGTTTAGCTTTGACTTTTGAACTTACAGGAATTAAATCATCACCGTGTGGCCCTGATAATTTTGAACCAAATATATACCAAGCATCCTTTAAATTTAGCTCTTTACCATCAAGATAATCTTTTACAAACATCTCTTTAACATCTAATTTACTTTTAGCTCCAAAACCAGGATATTTTTCTGGATGATAATAGTAATTAAGCATAGATTTAACTGATATAAAATTAATCACCTTACCACTTTTTAATACCATTTTAGTAGCAAATTTTGGATATTTTTTTATATCTAATTTATAAACAGGGTCTAGTTGCAAATTTGCTTTAAATTTAGTTACATTAGCCTCTTTTGGTTCAATTGCTAATGCTATACTTAAGCTTAAAAATGCAATTAATATAACTTTTTTCATCTCTTCTCCTTAAAGTAAATCTTTTCTTTTAAATAATATATATCCTATTGTAGCAAAAATAATGCCTAAAATTATAGGATATATAATAGAATAGGTAATTAAAAGTGTTCTTCCTAATGTATCTAAAAGGTAATATGCAACCGGTCCAATAACCGTTAATTCTGGGTCGAAAAGGGATATTGCACCTATTCTAAATGATTCAATTGGGTTTAACATGGCAATTGTTACTATCAATTGATCACTTAATCTATTTTGCATCATTAAACCAATTAAAGCAATATCTATAAATGCTAATAGAAAAATCCACACCATAAAGGCAACTCCTAGTGCCATATCGTGAGATTTTACTAAAGTAGATATAAAAAATGCTATGCCTAAAAAGACAACACATAGAGAAAAAATTAATAAAGTATATAAAAATACCATTTTCCAAGGTATAGCACCACCTTTAATAGCACCCCACACAATGCCCACAATTAATGCAATAATTACAGGAAAAAATACGGTAGCAAATCGCCCTATAAATTTACCCCAATAATACTCTTTAAGCGAAATTGGAAAAGAGAGCATATACTCTAAAATATTACTTTCCCTATCAACTGATATAGATTTAACAGTTGTAATCAATATAAAAATTGGCAAAATCATAATTGTAACTTGCATAAAAACAAGTAATAATCTACTTAATCCACTAAAACCCATTACAACTGAATCTGTAATTCCCGTAATAAAAAATAGACCCATTAAACCACCAAAAACTATGCCATAAACATAAAACCATTTTGAGCGAAGAGATTCTCTAATATCTAAGTAGGCAATTAACATTAAGTTTTTCATCTATTTTATTCCTCTCTTTTGGTTATTTATTGCCTCTATTTGCCTAATTTTCTCACAAGCCTCTTTAAATGTTAATGGCTTTTTTCCTTTTGGAAAAGTATCTTTTGTAAATGCTGAGATACCATAAGCCATAGGTGTAATAGCATCATCAGTATAAATGGCACTTTTTGCATCTATCCACTTTCCACTTTTTGCATCTGTTATCCAAATTTTAAGTTTGCCTTTAAGCTCTGGATGCTCTTCATCTAGCCATAAAACCAAACAACCAATATCATCAAATTTATAACTTTTACCATTTTTATCTTTTGCCTCAACTGCATATTTTCTCTCACTTACAACCATTTTGCAACGCTCACACATATCTCTATCCCAATGCATTTTATCTGGAGAGTTAGGGTCTTTCTTTTGGCAACCATTTGTAGAAAATAGAATAAACAAAATACTTAAGATAAAAAATACTCTCTTCATAATACTTCTCCTACTTTTTTATCTTCTACTATTTGTCCAAGTTCCATATAAATTTGGCGATTTACTAAACCTTCAAGTTCTTCTAACCTATGTGTTATATAAATTGCTGAATAGTTATACTCTAACATATTTAACAATTTATAAAAATCCTCTCTTGCTCTTGGGTCCAAACTTGCTGTTGGTTCATCGAAAATTAATAGTTTGCTCTCCTTTGCAAGAGCAATTGCAATTAATAGTTTTTGTTTCATTCCACCTGATAATTTCATAAATGGTTTATTACTATTTTTGATTAAATCTAAGCCCATAATATTAGCTTGTTCTTTGATTCGTTCCTGTTTTGTTTGTGTGCTTTTTTCAATAAAATTTAATAATTCATTAATTGTTAGCTTTATAGGTGGAGGTAGTTGAGGAATAAAACCAACACTTTTAAGCACTTCTATTCGCTCTTTAATTGGGTTAAATCCATTAACTCTAATATCACCACTATCAAGATGATAAAAACCAAGCATTGAGCGAATAAGAGTTGTTTTACCTGCCCCATTTGGTCCAAGAAGAGCTATCTTATCAGTATCTTCAATATTTAAACTGATACTATCAAGCACTTTAACACCCATAAAACCCTTTGTGGCTTTATCTACTACTACTCTCATATTAAATCTTTTAATCTAAATGTATAGTTGTAAGCATCTGTATGGCACACATCAAAACATCTTCCACATAGTGTGCAATCGCCATTTATTACAATTTGTTTATGAATATTTTTCTCTTTTCTCTCCTTATCATATTTTGGTTTTATAAATTCTAAAACATGATCTTCAAAACATGCATCTAAACAAGCTCCACAGTGGTCGCATTTATCCATATCCCATTGCACTTTTGTTGTGCTGAGCCATCCTAACATATTGTATGTTGTTCCAACAGGACAGATATATTTACACCAAGCACGGCGAGAGTAAAAAATTTCAAAAAGTAAAATTAAAACTACCCAAACAATTGCCAAACTCCAACCATAAACAATAAAACGACTAAATATTGCAATTGGATTTATAATTTCAAATACTAAAAAGCCATCTATAAATGTTGCAATTAAAAAAACGGCCCAAAAAGCAAAGCGAATATTTGGATTCCATACTCTTTTTTTAATTATCTTTTTGTGAATTAATTTTTGGTGAATATACTCTCCTATTTCACTTAAAATCCCATACGGACAAGCCCATGCACAAAAGCTTTTACCACCTACAAGCAGATAAAAAACAGCAATTGTAACTGAGCCTATTATCATATTTGTATGTATTTTATGTGTTGCCACCCAAGTTTCAATAGCAGTAAAGAGGTCAATTAAGTGAAATCCTAAAAGTCTTGATCCACTCATAGTTCCCTCTAGTAACTGAATATCAATATGAAACGACAAAAAAAAGGCGATATTAATAATAATAACACTCATCCATCGCCAAAAACGAATAGTAGGCTTTGTTTTACCATCCTTAGTTTTATAAAAGAATGTCGAAAAAAATGGTGCACGAATTATATCTCGCACACTCGAATTATAGCGATCCATACTTTATCCTTTTTATTTATTAGACTCTTTTAACTTCTCTTTAAATGTTGCAATTTCATTACTTAATTTAACCAAGTCTTCATCTTGCATTTTTGAGAGCAATCCATACATTACATAATTTTTTCTTTTACCACTTTTAAAATCTCTAAGAGCTTGTAAAACTTTATCTTTACTTAAACCTACAAGTTTTGGTCCAATAATTCCCCCGCCATTAACACCATGACAAGATGAACACTTTGTTTTATACAAAGGACTAACTTTAAATGCCATTAAATTACCTGCTTTATCTTTTAGAGCTTGTAATTTTTTAGCTATCTCTTTATCCTCTTTTTTACTACTATCTTCAACAGGTTCTTGCACCTTTGTAATTGCACTGTTTTCATTTTTAGCAAGTTTTTTATCTTCTTTAGAACTCTTGTTTATCATGGTTGATATATTTGCTACTCTATTTGCCTCACTATCTAAAGTTGCCATAAAATAAAATGCCCAAATAGCAAGTATAGTTGCTACTCCTGCTACTATATGTTTCATTTTCTCCCCTTTCTCATCTCTTGAATTTGTTTATTAAATTTTGCAATATCATCTGCAATTGCTCTAATTTGTTTATCATTCATTTGAGCAACCAACTCTTTCATAAGAACATTCTTTTTTTTGCCACTTTTAAAAGCTAAAATTCTATTGTATATAAAATTACCATCTTTACCAAGCAGTGATGGACCAATTACACCATTTGCATAGTCATCATGACAAGGTGAACACTTTACTATAAAATCTCTACTTAACTTTTTAATCATAAGTGTAATTCTTACTCTTTCATAAGGTGAATGAATATTTAAGTAAGCATCAAGTGTCGTTCTTCTACTACTATTGCTCTCATGTGTGCTATTTTTCTCTTTGTTATAAGCGTAGTAAAATTTTCCACTATTCTCTTTTGATTTCTCTTTTGTAGCTATTTTTTTAACTGCACCCTCTGTTACTTTAATTTTTGGTGCTTGGCTTGTTTTATTTGAGTTACTATTATTTATTTGCTCTTTTTCATCTCCACTGTTACAGGCACTTATTATTAGTAGTGCAGTTAGTGAAATTACTATTTTTTTATACATTGCTTCCTCCTTTTGGATACAAGTTGGCATAACTCTTTCGTGGAACAACTTTTATAATATCTGCAGGACAAAGTTCTACACAAGCTCCACAGCCATTACACGCTTCTCTTATTTCTGGTAATAAGCCACCATCTTTTGTGCTTATCATACCAATTGCTTTTGAAGGGTCAGGATGGAATGGACACATATCTGCACAAATTGTGCAAGGACTCTCTCCTCTGTGTTTATCTAGCTTTTCTAAAAGTTTTTTTTGTAAAATTACTTTTTCTGGCTCATTTTCATCAATTTTAACTTTATGCTCTTTATACTCATTTGCACTTAAAACTTTAGTGTGATCATATATCGAGTTAATAAATTCATCTGGCACAGGTTTTTTGGTTTTTGCTAAGCAATTATCAAGATTATGAATAACAGCAACCCCCATATGCACGAACTCTATACTATCATGCTCATGGTTTAGCGCTCCACTAGGACATGCAAGAACGCAAGGAAAAGCATCACAAAGATAACAACCTCTCTCTCTTGGCTCAATATATGCCATACCAACACCCACTTTTCCATCAATATCTTCTAATTTTATGGTGTCATATGGGCAAACTTGCAGACATTGACCACATTTAATACAAAGTCCTAAAAATTCATCTTCTGGCACAGCCGCTGGTGGTCTTAACCTCTCTGTTGTAGGTTTTAATGCATATTTAGCACCAATTGCACCAGCACCAACTAATCCTAATATTCCAAAGCTTGTAGCTTGTTGTATAAATTTTCTTCTTTTTTTATCTTTTGCACTCATATTCTCCCCCTAATCTTATTTTCACTCATAAGTGGTTTTTTATCTTCTAGTAATTTTACAGGTTCTGAAAGTGGTGCCAATTTTGCTAAAAAATTCATAATTGATACCACTGAAGAACCATAAAAAAATTTAATATTTGGGTTTAATATCCACATTCTATCAGCATAATAGTAGAGTGTATAAGGTGTATCACCAACTCCATCTTGATTTTTATCAAAACCTTCATAGTCATCCCAATAATTCTTTGTCCAATGATTTTTAACAGAGTGTAAATTTACTTGGTCATCATCATAAACAGTATCTATATTCCCTTTAAATATATTTTTACTAAAGTAATTATTTATACTTAAAGAGTGAAAAAATACACCAACTGCATTATAGAGAATCTTATTGCCCTCTATAATATTTTTTTGATTGGGCTGAAATGGTGATCTATCAATATAAAGACCTCTGGCACAATATATTAAAGTATTATTTTTTAGTGTAAAGTTACTGCAATCTTTGAGTCCAATTCCAAGACCTGTAGTTCCAATAGAACTTTTTATAATGTTATTTGTAGCAACTGTATCTTGTGAATACATAAAAAATATACCAACAGAATTATGTTCATAAGTATTACTAAATACATGGTTTTTACCAGCATACATAAAATGCAAAGAGTATCTACTATACTCACCAAAATTGTGTGAAATTATATTTCCATGACTATACCAAACAACCATATCTCTTGAGTGCGTTATATAGTTATTTGATACATTATTATCATTGCTATACCACAGTCTTACTGCATCACCTCTAAGTCCCAAATCAAAATTTTTAGAACGAATATAGTTATTGGTAATATTTGAGTTGTCAACTTCTTGAAAATCTATGCCAAAAAGAGTATCTTTAATTTTGCAATTATCAATTGTTACATGATTTGCCTTAATTACACTTACTGCTGCATCTACTTTTTCATGTTGACTTCCACTGTGTAATATGGTCAAGTTTTTTAAAGTTACATAATTACTTCGAACTTTGATAACAGTGCCTTTCCCCTCACCTATAATTTTGGCTTTTTGATTTTTGCCATCTATTATTAAAGGTTTATTAATTACAATATTTCCCCTATACTCACCTGCTGGTAACTCCAATTTAGAACCAGCTTTAGCAGCATCTATCGCATCTTGTAAACTATTGGCATTAACAATAGTAATAAGAGCAATAAGTGCTACTAAAAGTTTCATATTTTATCCTTTTAGTTAGAGTTCTCTAATTTACGTGCTTTTCTTTTTGACAATATAGCCAAAAGAGAGAGTGCTGCAATTACCAGAAGCAACCAAAAACCAATTGTAGGATATGAGTGTGTTGTAAATTGTGCAACTTTGCCATCTCCAAATACTGTTGGCGTAAATGGCTTTATTTTAAATGCACCCCAAGAGTGCATATGGTGTCCAAACCAATAGAGCCAATATGCATAAAAACCTAAAAATATAACTGGTAAAACAACAGGTATTAACATTAAAAAATCTAATAATTTACTATTATATACCATATAAAATACAAATAAAAGAGCAACTAAAACAAGAGCATAAGGTGCTAACATTCTTAAATATGGCGCACCCCTCTCCATTGGATCCATACCAATAAAGTGGTTAATTGTATTCATCTCATGCACATCACCACTAAATCCGTCAAAGTGGTAAAATACAGGAATACCATTTGGAAAAGCCTCTTTAGGGTAATTTGGAGCTTCTAGTGCAACATACCAAATTGGTGCAGATACAACAGATAACTCAGCATCAGCCTCTATCATCTTTTTTAAATTCCCTGCAACATGTTTTGGTGTATTTGGACTAACATATTGCCCTTTTTGATAATAGTTCCATACACTATAGGCAATAGGTGGAATTTTATCTACTTTTCCCTCTCTGCTTAACTCTACTACATCATGTGTAAAAACTGCTGGAATTACAAACCAATACATTAAAATAGCAAAAGCTAAAAATGTAAAGATACGACTTTTAAGCAATGAACTTTTCATAATATTTCCTCCTTCTGTGTATTTATTATACTTGTAATACTAAGCTATAAATTTGATATAAATCAAAACACAATTAAATATTACTCTTTTTTATTCTATCTATAAATTGTAATTATTAAATAATAACTGTTACTCTGTCCAATTTTATAGATAGAATAGAAAAGAGAAAATATTCAAGGCAAATGCCTTGAATAAGAATTTTTAGAATAGATTAGCGTTTTTCTCTATCCATTTAAAGTATTCAATAATATCATCTACTTGTTTAGGTTTCATACCTTGGTTAGGCATTCTTAAGTTAAAGTAGTTAATCATAGCTTTTACATAATCTTCATTATATTTAGATTTTGGATCAAGAATAAACTCTTTAACCCATTTTTCACCATTTTCATGACGACCAAGAACACCAACTAAGTCTGGACCAGAACTAACTTTACCAACAACATGACATCCGCCACATCCACCTTCTTTAAACGCTTCTTCACCTCTTTTTGCTGCACTACTCATTGGAGTAGAGATTTTCTTAACAAGTAAATCTTTTGCTCTAATACCAACATCTGCAGTTTTAACCATATATTGCCAAATCATATTTTCAAATAGAATTGCTTTTTCCATATCTCCAGCTTTAACTGCTTCATCAGCTTTTGCTTTTTGCTCTTTAATTTTGCCATATTGGTCAAGTGCATCTGTAACTAAGTTTTTAACTACTGGATACTTTTCATAGTGGTTCTCTTTTAAGAATTTAACAACACTTTGAATTACTTTATCAGTTGCAGCATTTGTTGCTACTGTTTTATCATACTCTTTTTTAAGTTCTTCTGGCGACATTTTTGCCATTTTTAACTTTTTAGCAGATGTATATTTTTTATTAGGATCTTTTACAAGTAAATAACCCATCATCTCTAAGTGTAATGCTGAACAGAACTCTGTGCAGTAATATGGGAATACACCTTCTCTATCTGCTTTAAATGTAACTGCTACAGTTTTACCTGGTTCAAGTGATGTATGAACATTATATTGATCTACTGTAAATCCATGTGTTTCATCTTCTGCACGCTCAAGGTTAGTTAAGTAGAAAGTTACAGTATCTCCAAGATTAACAGTTACATGTTCAGGGTTAATATGGCTTCTTACCATAGTTCCATAAACAAATACATGATTACCTTTTCTTACTATCTTCTCTTGACCAGCAAGTGTTTTACCTCTATGTGTTTTCCCTGTAAATGCACTTGTTCCCATTTTGTATCTAACTTCTGGATGAAGTTTACTAGCTCTAATTGCAACTGCTTGATGAGGTTCACCTAAAGGAATTGGCATATCATAAAGAAGTTGCATCTTTTTACCACGAATATCAATTAATTGATGGTTTTGTGGATGAAGTGGTCCAATCTCATTAAATCTATCAATTGCCAATTTGTTAAGTGCAATAATATAATCTCCTTGAGGATCTTCACTTTTACCTTCCATTCCGCAAAGATGACCAATATTATAGTTAACATTTTGTCTATCTTCTACTTTACAAGTTTGATAATTCCATTTTACAACTTGTGAATCAACATATAAAGATGTATATATTTCACCTTGATCTTTCCAATGTTTACCAAATTGATTATGCAGTGGTCCTAAGCCTAACTCTGCTTGACAATGCATAGCTTTTTTCATATCAATTATAGGAATACCATATGGATCTTTTCCCGCAAAACTTTTGTTATCAATTGCTTTTTTAATTTTATCCCAACTATAAACAGTTGCATGAGTATCAAGCTTACCACAAACTACAATAAATTTGCCATCTGGGCTTACATCAACTCCATGTGGAGATTTTGGTTCAGGCACCAAAAATAGTGCATTATTTTTAACTGCAACATCAATTGGAACAACTTTCATACCATTAATAACTTTTACATTTTTAGGGTCTTTTGCAAGTTCTGCAAGTTTTTTCCAATTATAAACATGTAAGAAGTCTGTATCATTTCTTGAACATCCTGCCTCAAATGGTGGCATTCCTTTTTCTATTCCACCCGTATATAATTCAGAGTTAAAGCTGTTTGTAAATCCCCAACCATCACATGCTTCTTTACCAGCATCAGATAAATCTTGCATATATGGTGGCATCTCTATTGTAAATGATTTATTAGCATCAATTCTACCAATTTTTGGGTCAAACTTCCAAACAGTTACCCCACCACGATAAGTCTCTTTATACTCTGACATTGGGTGATAATTGTTATCAAGTGGCGCACCATATTGACAAGCTTCTAAAATATGCTCACTATTTGGAGTAAAAAATGCTCCACCATGGTCGCTTTTAAATACAGGGTTTACTACAATTTGCTTTGTAACAAAGTCTTTTAAGTCAATAACTGCAATTCTTGGATTTGCTTTGTCATTAATTACAAGCCATTTTCCATCATATTTACCATTTGTTTCAGATAGTGCAGGGTGGTGAGTATCTCCCCATGTTATCTTTTTACCTCTGATATTTCCTTCAGCTAATACTTTTTTAGTATCATCATCATAACCCCATCCTTGCCAAGGTTCAGGTGTAAATACACCAATATATTTTAAAATTCTCATAGATGGAACACCATAAACCATAATTTGTCCAGACTGTCCACCAGAACTAAATACAATATACTTATCTCGTCCACCACTTGGCGTGTATGTTTTTGCAGCAGCAAGTAAATCTTGTTGAGTTAAGCCTCTCTCCTTCATGACTTTCTCAATTTCAGAATTACCAGCATATACAAAAGAAGCACCAACTACAGCACCAAGTGCTACAGCAGTTAACTTTTTAACAACCGATTTCATCACTTCTCCTTTAGAATTAAGATTTGTTAATTAAATTTAACACTCAATTAACAATCTAATGTTATTATATTATAGGAAAAGTTTCTTTTTGGTCGCTATAATAAAAAATTATTATTTTAATAAATAATACTATAATTTTATTCAATAATGTAACCCATCTTTCCAACTGTTTGAATAATTGGGAGTTTTAATTTTTTGCGTAGTTTAAATACTAAATTTTTAATAGCAGATGTTGGAGCTTCTTCATAAATGTAAAGTTTGCTCTCTATCTCCTCTTTAGTTACTAATTTTCCTCTTTTTGATAGTAGTAATTCAAAAAATTCTACCTCTTTATGTGTTAAAAGAGTATCTTTTGATTGGTAATTAAAAATTTTATTACTAAAATTATATGTTGCTCCATCTTTTAATTCTACAACTATATCTTTACTATTTAAAAGGTATTTAGCCGTTTCTTCTAAAACATTGTTTAAATCATTACTTTTAATTGGCTTTATTAAATATTCTACCAAAGAGAGCTTTATAGACTCTAAAAGATACTCTTGATCTGTATATGCACTAGTTACAATTATTGGTGTTTTAGTATCATCTTTTCTAACTAGCTTTACAAACTCCAAACCATTTAATTTTGGCATTTTTACATCCGTTATAATTATATCTATCTCTTTTTTTTTATAAATAGAATAAGCCTCTTTACCATTTGAAGCTTCTATAACATCTTTAACATATAAAAGCAAAACTCTTTTAAAACTCTCTCTAACATTATTATCATCTTCTGCTAATAGGATTGTGCATTTACTTAATATTTTTTCATACTCTTTATTCATAACAAAGAGTATATCAAAAAATTTGATATAATTAAATGATATTAATCAAAATTAAGGATTATAAGTGTTAAATAAAACTTTCTCATTTACAAAAAGATATCTTTTAGCATTAACAATTACTGCCTTGCTCACCACATTGGCATATTTTAACTTAAATAAACTAATTAGCAACCAAGCAGATAATGGCAAAATGATTAATATTAGTAGTAAGCAAAAAATATTAGCCCAACAAATTGCATTTTATGCAATATATTATAAAATTGATAATTTAAAAAAGATAATAGAACCAATGGAAAAAAATCACAATAAATTATTGAAACTTCCAATGAATCAAGATATAAAAAAATTTTTTTTTAAAGAGCCAATATTATTGGATAAAAGAGTAAAAGAGTATATAAAAAACGCAAAAGAGTTTTCGGAAAACAGAAGTGGTGTAAGTTTAACCTATTTACTTAGAAACTCTTCAAAATTGGTTAAAGATTTAGATAAAGTGAATAATTTATATTTAAAAAACTCAAATACTGATACAAATTTATTAAAAAGAGTAGAGTTTTATATTTTAATGCTTACACTTACAACACTTTTTTTAGAAGCAATGCTTATTTTTAGACCAGCAAACAAAGCAATAGATAAAAAAACAAAAGAGTTAGTAGAGCAAAAAAATTTCTCTAATGCCATAATTGATTCAAGCACAAATGCTATAATATCTTTAGATAAAGATTTTAAAATAAAAACTTTTAATAAATCTGCCCAGAAAATATTTGGATATACAAAAGATGAAATAATAGGTAAATCAATATTTAAAACTTTAATTATTAGTAATCAAGAAATAAAACCAAATGAAGAAACAAATGAAGCCGAGGGCATAGATAAATTTAATAATAGGTTTCCAATTCGTGTATCATTTGGAACAGGAGCTGAGAGTAAAGATATATTTATAGTTGCAAATATTCAAGATATAACAAAAGAGAAGTTAAAAGATAGTGTAATTCAACAACAATCGAAATTTGTTGCTCTAGGTGAAATGATAGCCATAATTGCCCATCAATGGCGACAACCTCTATCTCAACTTAGCTTTAATGATATGTATATAAAAAAAATGAGCAATCAACAGGAGATAAAAGATGAAGTAGATAAAAATGAGGAGATAATTCAATTTATGTCTGAAACAATATCTAATTTTGAAAACTTTTATACAAAGGGTGAAGTTAAAGAGTTTAATCCAATTATATCAATAAATCAAGCATTAAGTTTGGTTGATTCTCTACTAAACTTAAATCAAATAGAGTTAATAAAAGAGATAAATTCAAAAAAAACAATATTTGCAAATTCAAATAGTTTGTCACAAGTAATTCTATCAATTTTGCAAAATTCAATAAATATTATTAAAATAAGAAAAGTAAAAAACCCATATATTAAAATTATTTTGCAAGATAAACAAGATTATATACTATTAAGTATTGAAGATAATGCAGGTGGTATAAAAGGTGTAGATAACATTAATGATATATTTAAACCATTCTTAAGCCCAGCAGAGAGTCATTCAAGTGGAATTGGTTTATATATGTCTAAAATGATAATAGAGAATAAATTTAATGGAAAAATAGAGGCAATAAATACAAAAGAAGGAGCAAAATTTATAATAAAATTTATTAGGGAGGGGAATCTACAACGCCATTAAGTTAAGCTTTTTAGAAAGTGGGACTTTACCAAAATATATATGAGCTTAAAAA
>Ga0256828_1001796_pt1 | contig 13243 bp, 10 predicted proteins | sample CV88metaG_FD_185993 | JGI IMG/M metagenome (GOLD analysis project Ga0256828, IMG submission 185993) | Hydrothermal vent microbial communities from East Pacific Rise, Pacific Ocean - CV88 | ecosystem: Environmental > Aquatic > Marine > Hydrothermal vents | place: Pacific Ocean: East Pacific Rise... | reverse complement strand
AACAATAATAATACAGGAATAATCCCTGCATCCAATAAAAGTTGCATAAAAGCATTATGTAAATGTGATAAATAATAATAATTAACCCCTTCAGCAATAGGTTTAGATTCTTTTGTATTTACAAATTTCATAAATGTAGCTTTATCTTCTTTCCCTCCTACACCAAATAAAAGTACTTTTGGCTCATTTATAACATAATCAAGCATTGCTAAATCAATAGCTAAACGAGATCCCCATGAAGAAGTATAACTATTATATTTTATAACTTTATTAAAACTATCAGCACCTTTATGTAATCTAAGATTATTTTTACATTTTGTAGGTATATGAAAAATTAAAAAAATTATAGAAAAAAATGCAAAAACAAAAATAATAAATTTTTTTAAATCTTTTAAATAAAACCAAAAATAGATTAACATTGCTAAAATAAAACTTAATTGTCCAGTTCTTCCACCATTTAAAAATAGATTTAAAGTAGCTGTTATAATAAATAATAATAAAAAATAATTTTTATTTTTTAAAAACATATCTATCAATAATAACAACATTAAAGCTAATAATACAGAATATGTAATATGATTACTAAAAGGTGCTGGATCACACATACTGTAGTGAATTAATTTAAAAAAATGTAATATTTCATCTAAATTAAAGATAATCATATATGAAAAAATTTCACTTATAAAAATAGCTAAAACAAATAAAATAACAATTTGTTTATAAATAACTTTTTTTACTTCTGCTACAAAAGCAATTAAAAACATTAAATATACAAAATATGAGCTATATGCTTCTATTGGATCTTTATATGTTGTAAATAAATATGTATTTTTTATTGTTATTTTAATATTATGGTTATGTAAATAATAACTTATAATCAAACTTATTCCTATAAATACAAATGCTAAAATCAAAGAGAAATATTGTTTTGTAAATTGTTTTATATAATCTTTTGATTTAAATATTTTAAAAGTTATTAAATAAAACAAAATAACAGCTATATAAAAAGTCAAAGAAGGTGCTATAGCAAATATTAAAATAGATTCCAAAATCAATAAATTCACAACTTTTGTTACTTGAAAATTTCTATAAACTATTATTAATATAGTAATTACAAATAACAATAGATAAAAAATAAGATTATTAGTACTAATTTTAAACATATACTCTATAGGAGTCTGTAAAGAAAAAGCTAATAAAAACAAAACAATAGACACAATATAAAGATAATATTTTTTTATAAATATAAATAACTTTTTATAATTAATATTTATCAATAACACTAAAATAGTAAATAAAAGTACTTCAAAAAACATATCTCGAAACTGTTCCCCTATTAAAGGAATAAACAAAAGATAATTTTCATATTTTTTTCGTCTTAAATAAATCAAAAACAATGAAATAATTACTATATAAAATTTAGCTCTATATAAATATTTTGAAAAATAAAAAATCCAATGTTCATTAATATTATACAAATAATCAATAATCACATATTTAAAAGCAATCAAAAATAATAATGTAACTAAAGTAGTCGCAATACCTATAAATAATTTATCATTCTCTTTTATAATTTTAGTTTTATAAGCTATAAAAAGAAAAAATACAAATCCATAAACAGCATAATCTAAATTAATTTTTAATAACACACCTATAATAAAAAAAAGATAATCTATTAAAATCATACAATAAGTCCATTTTCTAATCTTATCACTCTATCACATCTATCAAGAGTAGATACTCTATGTGCAATAATTATCATTGTTTTATTCTCCCCTATTTTATATATTTCATCCATTATTTTAGATTCTGTATCATTATCAAGAGCTGAAGTTGCTTCATCAAGTACTAATACTTCAGGATTATTGTATAAAGCCCTAGCAATAGCTATTCTTTGTTTTTGCCCACCACTAAGCTTTACTCCATTTTCTCCAACTTTTGTATATATCCCTTCATGATATTTTTCTAAAAAATCTAAAATATTCGCTTGGGCTAATACCTCTTTTACTCTATTTTCATCTATATCATCTAAAAAAGCTACATTTTGTGCAACTGTACCATCTATCAAATATATAGATTGAGGAATATATCCTATTTTTTGTCTCCAAGATTTTAAATTATGCTCATTTAATGTTTTATCATCAATATACACATCCCCTTTTTCAGGTTTATACAACCCTATGATAATATCAACTAAAGTTGATTTACCACTACCACTTTCTCCTATTATTCCTATTTTTTCACCTTTTGTAATCGATAAATTTATCCCTTTTAATATATATTTATTTTCTATATAACTAAAATATATATCTTTTAAATAAATTCTATTATTAAATTCTATTTTTTCATTTCCTAACTCTTCAGCTTCATAAATAAATTCATTATGAATAATATTTAAAGCTTGTTGTTTAAATAAAATATCATTATAAGCACTAAAAATTCTATTCACACTAGGTAATAATCTATAAAGTCCTAAAACAAATACCATTAAAACAGGTAAAGCTTTACTAATATCCATTTGATATTTAATAATCAAATAAATTACTATAATAGCTACTAAACTAAATCCTATCATTTCTAAAAAAAGTCTAGGAAATTGAGCTAAAGTAGAACTTTTAATATTTGCTTTTGCATATCCTTGACTAGATTTACTAAATTTATTTAAAATAATTTCATCTTTTGATTTTAATTTTATTATTTTAAAATTTCCAAATGAATTTGTAAGAGTTTCAAAAAATATAGATTGAAATTCTTCTCTATCAATTCCAGCTTGTTTAATCTTTTTAGAAACAAATAATTTAAGTAAAATAATATTAATAGTCAAAAATCCACTAAGTAATAAAGTCATTTTCCAATTTACATATAATAAAAAAGAATAAATTAATAATAAAACAAATATTTCACTTATCATAAATAAAAAACTACTTATTAAATCAACTAAATTTTTAGCTTCAGTTATTATAGTTTTAGTCATATAAGCTGAATTTTTATTTATAAATTTTTTATATTCCATACCTATATAGTTTTCAAAAAGCTTATATGCTAAAACATGATATCTTCCATTACTAAAATCATTTAATAAATAAAAATAAAAAAAATTAATACAAGCTCTAAATATATAAAAAACAATTAATAAAATACCAAATATAACAACAAAATCTAATGGAGATGAAAAATGATATAAATTATATACAACTGATAAATATTTATCAGTTTCTACTTTGCTAAAATCACTAGCAACAGAAATAAAAGGCATAATAATCCCTATTCCTATAGTTTCGATTAAAGAAATAAAAATAGAAAATAATAATAATAAAACTAGATACTGCTTATCCTTTTTTGTAAGTAATGAGTTTAATTTTTTAATCACTTAAACCCTTTTGTTAAATATAATAAATTTAATAACTCTATCTCTTTTTGCACTTCTAAACTTTGTTTATTTAAGTTAGCTATATTCAAACTATTTTCTAAATTTCTTAAATCCAAAATAGTATTAATTCCAGCTTTAATGTTGTCTTTTGTAGATAAAATCAAAGATTTGTAATTTTTAATAGTTTTATTATATATATTTATTTTGTTATCTATATTTTGAATAGTTTTTATTTTTGAATTATATTCATTATCTGCTTTTATTATATTATCCTTATATGAAGCGACAGATTTTAGATAATCTATCTTAGATTCTTCTGCTGTTTTTAATAAATTTATATCTAAAGGTAATGTAACACTTAAACCTATATTATAAAAATTATTACTATCATCTTTATAAATATTATTTTCATCTTTATATTTTGTATCTATCCAATTATAATTTGCAATCAAATTAACACTAAATAATGAATTACCTATATTCATATATTTAAGTGCTTTTTTTACTTTAATCTCTTTTTGTGCTATTTTAATATTTAAATTACGAAGATATTCATCTTTAGATATTAAATCTAATTTAGGTAATTGTACTTTTTTATAATCTAAATTACTTAAATTTTTAAAACTATTTATTAATGTTTGTTTTTGAAGTAATAAATCATTTAAAGCTAACTCAAGATTATTTTTATTAATCATTGCATTATCAACAAAACTACTATCAATAACACCACTTAAAAATTGTTCTTGTTTTCTTTTAATATCAATATTTGCATTATCTATTAAAAATTTTTGTTTTTTTATAGCTATATCTGTTTTTTTAATATTAAATAATATTTCATATGCTTGTTTTATTAAACTATTTTTTTGTAATTCAGTTTTTTCTATATTTTCTGATTTTAATACATTTGCATATTTTACACTAGCCCATATTGCTCCACTTTTAAATATAGGTTGATTAATAGAAATTATAAAACTATCTGTTTTTTGTATATTATTAAAAGGTTGATTTGTTTTATTATATTTATATTGTAAAGTAATTGGATTAATCCAACTATTTTTTAATTTATCTCCACTCACTATTGCTTTATTTTTATCATCTTTTAAAAGCTCTTGTTGAAGTGGAGAAAGAATATTTGCAAAAAGAAAAAAAGGGATAAAAATTAATATTTTTTTCATTCACTAACCTCTTTTAAAACTTTTTCAAATCTATCAAATCCTTCTTTGATTTCTTCTTTTGTAATAGTAAGTGGTGGTAAAAATCTTATAGAATTTCTTCCAGCTTTTAATACTAAAACTTTATTCTTATGAGCTTCTTTATAGATTAAGTCTTGTACTTCACTTCCTCTGCATCTAAGTGCTCTCATCATTCCAAGTCCTGCTACTTCTTCAAAAAGTTTAGAATATTTATGCCCTAATTCATTTAGTCTTTCTTCAAAATAGATAAAATTTTCATCTAATTTCCCACTATCTTTATATGCTTCTAAAATTTCACATACTTCAAGACCTGCTCTTGTTGAAAGATAGTTTCCACCAAATGTACTTCCATGATCTCCTGCACTAAGTACATCTAAAGTAGTAAATATTGCACCAATAGGTACTCCTCCACCAAGCCCTTTTGCCATAGTAATAATATCTGGTTTTATCTCATATAAATTACTTGCTAAAAATTCACCTGTTCTATATACACCTGTTTGCACTTCATCAATAATTAATAAAATATCTTTTTCTTTTAAATATGAAGCTAATTTTTGAACTTCTTCTTTATCAAAAGGATATACTCCTCCTTCTCCTTGAATAAGCTCCATCATAACTGCTACTGTTTTATTATCAATTTTATTATAAATATCAGCTATATCATCTGCATATACAAATCCATCAGGATAAGGACCAAAATAACTAGTATGCATCTTTTCTTGTCCAGTAGCTTTTACAGTAGTTATGGTTCTTCCATGAAATGAGTTTTTAAGAGTGATTACTTTATATCTTTTTATTTCTCCATTTACTTCACCATATTTTCTAGCTATCTTTAAAGCACCTTCATTTGCTTCAGCTCCACTATTTGCAAAAAATGTTTTACCTTCAATTCCACTAAGTTCTGCTATTTTTTTAGCTAATTTTGCTTGTGGCTCTATATAATAAAGATTTGAAATATGAATAATATTTTTTGCTTGTTCACATAAAGCATTGCTTAGTCTCTCATTCCCATGCCCTACACTTACTACTCCAATACCACTTGTAAAATCAATATACTTATTTCCTTCTTCATCCCATAAAGTAGCATTACTACCTTTTACAAAGTTAATATAATTTCTTGCATATGTTGGTAATACATATTGTTTATCTAAGTTTTTCATTTAAAATCCTTTATCATTTTATTTAATATCTCTTCATTTATCATTTCTATTTCAGATTTATCATAAATTGTAAGTAAAAATACTTTTTCATTTATTTTTAAATAGTAATAAATCCTATATCCAGTACTTTTACCTTTGTTTTTATCACTATTTTTAACTCTAACTTTAAAAATATTAGTTTTTATACTAATCGCCTTTTGATGAATTTCATCAAAATCATTCATAAATTCAAGTAAATCTTTTTTAATATTTTTATATTTTTTAGCTAATTTCTTTAACTGTTTAGAAAATAATTCACTAGTCTCAAAGTTCATCTAATAACTCATTTAATGATTTAGTTTTTCCTTCTTTTATCTCTTTTAAACTTAAATTTATTTCATTAGCTATTATTTTTTCTTTTTTATAAAGAATATTTTCTAAAAAATGATTAAATTCATTTTTAATATCAATTCCTAAAGAATTTATTTTATCATAAATATTATCATCTACTTGAATTTGAATAGTATGCATATCCTCTCCTTAATCTATTACTTTCAAATCATAATCATCCAATTCAGTAAAATAAAGTCCAACTTTTCCACTTAAAAGTCCAATCATAGCACCAAATCCCATAAAGTTTAAAATCGTATCATAATCATCGTCATTTACAATAATTGAAACTTGTTTTGCTTCATCTATTTTAGATAAAATATCAGCTACATCTGGTAAAGTTAAATTATGTTTTATTAAAGTATTTTTGATCCTAATCCCTTTTAAGATATCGATAAACTCTTCATAATCTTCATGTTTTTTAAATTCTTCATCTGTTAATTCAAATACATAAGCAAGCCTAGCAAGCAATAATGGTAATTTATCATCTCCACTAAGTTCAATATCACCTTTTGTATTCCATCCAATTACCAAATCACTATTTTTTAAAAATTCATTATCTTTATTTGAAATATATTCACCATTTTGTTTAAACATTATTATCCTTTGATATAATTCGCTTTTAAAATTATACCAAAGGAAATTAATGTTTAGTAAAATACTTCAAAACTATTCAGGAAGTAATACAAAAAATGAAATATTAGCTGGAATGGTTGTAAGTGTCGCACTTATTCCAGAAGTTATAGCATTTAGTATAGTGGCTGGAGTTTCTCCTATTGTAGGACTTTATACAGCTTTTATACTTGGACTTATTACTGCTATTTTTGGTGGAAAACCTGGAATGGTAAGTGGAGCTGCTGGAAGTGTTGCTGTAGTAGTCGTTTCACTTGTATCTGCTCATGGAATAGAATATCTTTTTTTAGCTGCAGTCCTTGCTGGAATTATACAAATCTTAGTAGGAGTTTTTAAACTGGCTAAATTTATCCGTTTAGTACCAATGCCAGTAGTTTATGGATTTGTAAATGGACTAGCCCTTGTTATCGCTTTTTCACAACTAAAAATGATAGATAATCATACAATAACATATATTTTAATCGCTTTAACTATGGCTATTATGTATTTTTTACCAAAATATACTACAAAAATCCCAGCAGGATTAGTAGCTATTATAGTGGTAAGTGCTTCTTATTTAATTTTTCATTTAGATACAAAAACTATAGGTGATTTATCTCATATTTCTGGTAGTTTACCTTCATTTCATTTACCAAATGTACCTATGAATTTAGAAACATTAAAAATAGTTCTACCTTATGCTGTGATTATGGCTTTAGTTGGTTTAATTGAAAGTTTGCTTACTATGGAAGTATTAGAAGAGATGAGCAAACAAAGAGGTTATGGAAATAAAGAAGCTATTGCCTTAGGTGCTGGAAATAGTGTAAGTGGTATGTTTGGTGGTATGGCAGGATGTGCTATGATAGGTCAAACTATTATCAACCATACTTCAGGTGGTAGAGGAAGATTATCATCTGCAACAGCTGCAATTTTAATTATCCTTTTTGTAGTGTTTTTAGCTAAATATATCGAACAAGTTCCTTTAGCAGTATTAGTTGGAATTATGTTTATGGTAAGTATCGCTACATTTGAATGGGCTAGTTTTGATAAACTAAAAAGAATCCCAAAAGAAGATGCTTTTGTTTTAATCGTAGTGACTATTATCACATTTTTTGCTGATTTAGCAGTAGCTGTGATTGCTGGTGTGATTATTTCAGCACTTGTTTTTGCTTGGAAACATGCTAGAGTTTATTATAAGACACAAATGGAAGGAGATAAAAAAATATATCTTTTTGATGGTCCTTTATTTTTTGGTAGTGCTAGAAGCTTTGTAGAGAGTTTTGATGTAGATAACGATCCAGATGAAGTTGTTATGGATTTTAAAGAAGTAAGAGTAATGGATAGTAGTGGAATAGAAGCTATCGATAAAATCACAAAAAAATACAAAGAAGCAGGAAAAAAACTAACTATTAGACACCTAAGTAAAGACTGCAAAAGATTACTTAAAGAAGCTGGACCATATTGTACTTATGAAGAGGATGATCCTACATATAAAGTAGCTTATTAGGAATATTTTTTCCTTTTTTGCTATAATATATCCAAAAAACTGGAAAAAATTATGAAAAAACTATTTATAACAGCATTAATTACTGCTATTATATTTATTATATCTACACTATTTTTTAACACCCATCATTCAATAATTTTAGCTATTATTGGAATGCTTGTAACATTATGGACAAATGAAGCACTACCTCTTGGAGTAGTTTCTTTATTACCTATTTTACTTTTTCCAAGTTTTGATATTTTATCTACAAATGAGGTTACTAGTAATTATTCAAAATCTATAATATTTTTATTTTTAGGTGGTTTTTTACTTGCTATTGCTACAGAAAAAACAGGATTACATAAAGTAATAGCAAACAAACTTTTATCTATTTTTCCAAATACTACAAAAGGGGTAATTTTTTCTTTATCTTTTACAAGTGCTTTACTTAGTAGTGTATTATCAAATACCACTACAGCTTTACTTTTAATCCCTATTGCTATGTTTATAACTGATGAAATAGAAATAAAAAAAAGACTTATTTTAGCTGTAGCATATGGAGCTAGTATCGGAGGAATAATCACCCCTATAGGAACTCCACCAAATCTAATATATCTTGGGTTTTTGGATGATAAATCTATGCAAGGAATTAACTTTATAAAATGGTTTTTACTAACAGTTCCTTTAGCTGTAGTAATGCTTATATTTATGGGATTTATATTATCATATGGTTATAATAAATCATTAAAATTAGATATTAAAAATTATTCACTTTCATCAGAACAAAAAAGACTTAGTTTTATTTTAATTTCATTAATTTTATTACTTTTAATAAATTCTCCAATAAAACCATATTATTCAGGATTAGGATTAAATGAAAAATTAATCTTATTAGGTTTTGGTGTATTAATGTTTATTCCTAAAATAGGATTTTTAACATGGGAAGATAGTAAGAAAATACCATTTGAAATTATATTTTTATTTGGTGCTGGATTTAGTATTGCTATGGCTTTTAGTAATAGCGGTTTAGCAAGTGTTATTGCAAATTATCTTAATAATTTTTCATCATTAAGTCCATATTTATTAATTTTAGTAGTAGCTACTTTTATTACATTTACTACAGAAATTACATCAAATACAGCTTTAATATCAATAGCTTTACCTATCATATATGCACTTACTCAAAATACCCCTCAAATAAATCCTGAAATACTTTTAATGACTGCTACAATAGCTGCTAGTTATGCCTTTATGCTACCAATAGCTACTCCACCAAATGCAATAGCAATGAGTAGTAAAGCTCTAAAAGTAAAAGATATGATTAAATTTGGAATAATTTTTAATATACTAGGAATAATTACTCTTAGTTTATTTGCTTATTTTTTATGGAATAGATTTATTTAAATTCAAAAAGTAACAAATAACTACAAATTATATTTTTTTTCTATTTTTTTTTCTAATGAAATTATAATTATTTGTTATAATACCTTAAAAATGGTGCAATTTTTTATCCTTTTTAGTAAAATGTCACCAATTAAAAAAATTCAAGGAGTATTAATGAAATTTGATGTTCTAATCGTTGGAGCTGGTGGTGCTGGACTTTATGCTGCACTTGAAGCTGCAAAAAATGCGAAAGACTTAAAAGTAGGAGTTTTGACAAAAGTATATCCAACTCGTTCTCATACAGGTGCTGCACAAGGTGGTATTAATGCAGCATTAGCAAATATTGACCCTATGGATTCTCCTGAAGCTCATGCTTTTGATACTATCAAAGGAAGTGATTACTTAGCTGACCAAAAAGCTAGTCAATTCTTATGTGAAAAAGCTCCAGAAGTTATTAGAGAACTTGAACATATGGGAACACCATTTTCAAGATTAAATAATGGAAAAATAGCTCAAAGACCATTTGGTGGTGCTAGTCATGATAGAACATGTTTTAGTGCTGATAAAATGGGACATGTAATGCTTCATACTTTATTTGAACAATGTTTAAGATATGATGTTGAATTTATTAATGAATGGTTTATGTTAAATTTAGTTCATAATGGTGAAAGAGTTCAAGGTGTAACTGCTTATGATATTAAAACTGGTAAAACTGAATTTATCCAAGCAAAAAGTGTAATTTTAGCTACTGGTGGACATGCAAGAATTTACTGGGGTTATACTTCAAATGCACTTGGATGTACAGGTGATGGTACTGCAGCTGCATTAAGAGCTGGTATTCCTCTTAAAGATATGGAATTTTTACAATTTCACCCAACAGGGCTTAGAAGAAGTGGTGTATTAGTAACTGAAGGTGCTAGAGGTGAAGGTGGATGGCTTTTAAATAATAAAGGCGAAAGATTTATGGAAAAATATGCACCTAGCAAAATGGAATTAGGTCCTAGAGATTTAGTAAGTAGAAGTATCGTTACAGAAATTAGAGAAGGTAGAGGATGGAAAGATGCAGAAGGTAGAGGATATGTTCATTTAGACCTTACTCACCTTGGTGAAGAAAAAATCAAACAAAAACTACCTCAAATTAGAGAATTAGCTATCGACTTTGAAGGAATTGACCCTATAAAAGAGCCTATTCCTATTAAACCAACAGCTCACTATGCTATGGGTGGAATCGATACAAATGTAAAATGTGAAACTGTAATTAAAGGTATTTATGCAGCAGGTGAAACTCAATGTGTAAATGTTCATGGAGCAAATAGACTTGGTGGAAACAGCTTACTTGATATCGTAGTATTTGGTAGAGTTGCTGGTGAAGAAGCTATTAAATTTGCAAGAGAAAATGATTTTGCAAATGGTGGAGAAGAAAAACTTGCTGATGACAATGCTTTCTTACAAAGTTTATTTGATAAAGAAAACACTGAAAGTTTAGCTGATATTAGAGATGAGCTAGGTCATATTATGTATAACTATTTTGGTGTATTCAAAAATGGTAAAGAGATGGAAGAAGGATATCAAAAATTCCTAAAATTAAAAGAAAGAAGTAAAAACTTAGCAGTTCAAGATAAATCAAAAATCTTTAATACTGACTTAATTTCTTTACTTGAATTTAACAATATTATGGAACTTGCAGAAGTACTTATCCTTACTTCACTTGAAAGAAAAGAAAGTAGAGGAAGTTTCTCAAGAGATGATTACCCTGTAAGAGATGATGAAAATTACTTATACCACTCAATGGCTACATTAGAAAATGGTGAAGTAAAAATCAATAAATCAGAAGTAGATATCAGCTTATATGAACCAGCTGAAAGAAAATATTAAGGGGCAAATGATGGCAAATATTTTAATAGAAATTCAAAGATTTAATCCTGAAACTGATAAAGCACCATTTATGCAAACTTATGAAGTAAGTGAAGAGATTTTAAAAGGTATGACTATTTTTGATGCTCTTGCTTACATCAAAGATAAAATTGACCCAACACTAACTTATAGAGCTTTTTGTAGAAGTGCTATTTGTGGTAGTTGTGCTATGAAAATCAATGAAAGAGCAAAACTTGCATGTAAAGAACAAATCCTATTTCATGTAAGAAATAATAAAGTAAAAATTAAACCTCTTGAAAATGCAAAAATCATTAGAGACCTTGCAGTAGATGTAGATGAAGCTTTAGAAAAACTAAAAAAACTAAAACCTTGGCTAGAAGAAGATCCTAAAAAAGTACCTGATAGCACAAAAAGTGAATCACTTGTATTACCAGAAGAATTTGCACACTATGACCATATGACTGATTGTATTTTATGTATGGCTTGTTATGGTATGTGTAGTGCAGAAAAAGCTGAAAGTAACTATGCTGGTCCATTCCAATTCACAAAAGCTTTAAGATTTATTAAAGATAGTAGAGATGGTGTAGATATTGATGAAAGAATCCAACTTTGTGTAGATAATGGTCTATGGGATTGTGTTCAATGTCAAATGTGTCTAGCTGCTTGTCCTAAAGGAATTACACCTGCAGATGATATCCAAGAGCTTAGAAGATATGCAATCGCTAGTGGTGATGAAAGTATGGGAGCTAAAAGAGCTACTACTTGGTTTAGAGATGTATTTGCTACAGGTCAAATTGATAAATTTGATTTACCAGTTAATGCAAAAGGTGATACAGCTGCAAGAGATGAAATGGAAAAAGAATTTAGAGAAAGAGGAATACCTGAAGAGAGATTTAAACCTCAACCATTTGATGGTATTGATGGATTAAGAAAATTCATTAGAAAAGTAGAAGAGGAGGTAAACTAATATGGCATATGATAAAAAAATAGGAATCTATCCTGGATGTTGTTTCCAAGGAGCTGATGAGCATAATTATGATTTAATTTTAGACTTTTTAGATAAAATGGAAGTTGAAGGTCTTTTGATGGAAAGAGCTGCATGTTGTGGTGGTGGTGTTATTGATGAAAGCAACAAAACTGTAACATATGCACTAAATGCGAGAAATATTGCAATCGCAGAAAAAATGGGTGTTGATTTATATACTCCTTGTAACACTTGTTATATGGTTATTGCAAAAAGTAAAATTGCACTTGATAATGATCCAGAAATGAAAGAAAAAGTAAATAAAATTTTAGCGGAAGAAGGACTTGAATATAAAGGTACTGCTACAATTTATCATACTTTAAATTTCTTAAGAGATTTCGTAGGTCTTGAAACATATAAAAAGAAAATAACAAGACCACTTGAAGGTGTAAAAGTAGCACCATATTATGGATGCCATGTATTGTCTCCTGAAGAAATTAGTCTTGATGATCCAGAAAATCCAACATTACTAAAAGAAATTTTAGAACCATGTGGGGTTGAAATTGTAGAAGGTTATGCTGATGAAAATACTTGTTGTGGTCACCACGCAGGATTTACAAATCCTAATGTAAGAAAAACTCTTGCAAACAAACCACTTGATGGAGCAGCTGAAGCTGGAGCTGATGTATTAGTAACTCCATGTCCATTATGTCATAAATCAATGGATGCTGTGGGTGAAAATGAACCTGTACTTCAACTTACACAAATTATTAATGTAGCTTGTGGTATTAGTAGTGAAAAAGCTTACTGGGATTTAAATAAGAAAAAAGT
>Ga0256828_1001794_pt1 | contig 13249 bp, 10 predicted proteins | sample CV88metaG_FD_185993 | JGI IMG/M metagenome (GOLD analysis project Ga0256828, IMG submission 185993) | Hydrothermal vent microbial communities from East Pacific Rise, Pacific Ocean - CV88 | ecosystem: Environmental > Aquatic > Marine > Hydrothermal vents | place: Pacific Ocean: East Pacific Rise... | reverse complement strand
TCATTGCACTAGTGCAATTTTATATAACCTAGAAGAGTTATCTTTTCAAAGTTACAAAATTTGTCGCATTATACTAAAACTTTTGTAAAACTTTTATTAGAGTAAACTTATAGCAAAAAGAAAAATCTTTGACTTAATCTCTCACGCTGTATAATATGAAAAAAATATCAGGGAATTTAGATGAAAAAATTTAACCTTTTTAATGAAATCATTGTTACAAACAGACAAGATCTACTTAACGCCATCAACTCACAAAAAGAGTTTGGTATTACAATAGATGGAGATGTTGTCTATGCACCTTTTGAGGAGGATGCCATCCTTATCTACCAAGGCAGACACACTCCAAAAGCACAAAATGCACTGATGCCTTCAAAACCACAGACACTTGGTGAGATTCTTGGAGACAAATATCAAATCGTCGAAGATGATGACAGAGTACTTATCAAAGCATTTGGCAACTGGCAAGAGCTCATTAGAGTAAACACGCCTCGTGCCTCTTACGATGACACTACAGGTGATGGCGTGAGTGAATTTTCCAACAGCGATCTTGAAGATATTGGCTGGAATGCTACAGAGTTTAATATCAGCTACCGTGAGCTTGTAGAAGTTCTTGAAGAGAAGTGTGATGGAACACTTCTTTGTATAGAACAAGAAGAGCCATCATACCAGTTTAGCGGGCTTGGTTTTTTAGCCGATAACAAAGAGGCTAAAGAGGTTCTCTTTAAACATTGTCAAGAGAAGATAAAAAAGATGATGCAAGAAGACCCTCTCTATGCAGAAGATAAACTCAGTGATGACGAACAAGAGGCTGCAGAATTTTTCAAATGTCTCTAAACAAACAAAAGGTCACTATAGAATACAAATATCGAGGAAGTATCTTCCTTCCTGATACAAAAGATGCTAAAGATATCTTCTTTCGTACAAAACAGGCATATGCCAACCATGAGAAGATGGGCATCCATCTCATCTTCTCAAAAAGTAAACTAGCACGCCTGCAAAAGTATCAAAAAGGCTCTGCCCAAGAAGAGCTTGCAAACATAGAACTCTATATAGCCCTCGGAGAGTTACTTGGATTTACTACAACAGATGCACAAAAACTCAAAACAAAAATAGAACTTATCAATGATACCGCTCACGCGGGCTTTAATATCACCAAAAGACTCCAACTTATAAACAAAAAAAAGCCCTCCCTAGCAAAGAAGAGCTATCTTTTTTGGGATATTGAGAACTTCTCATCTGTTGCTTCAATCTTTCATGATGTCATCGAGCCTTACAATATAGCCGATGCAAACATTACACTTGCTGCAAACCCTGACTCCCTCTACCTCAAACGTGCTGAGTGGGAAGCAAATCTTTATGACTTTGGAAAAACACTCAACTCATTTAACTTTATAAAATGTGCTCATGGAAAAGATATAGCAGATGATATTTTACTCCAGGAGATGAAAAAACAAAAACTTCAAAAAGCAAATATCTTTATACTCACCTTTGACAGAGAGCTCAAAGAGCGTTTTATCAAAGAGACACACTCAAGTAACAATCTCTTTATTCTTGGTAGATAGTAGGACTTGGCTCTGCTAGATAAAAGCCTTGTGCATAGTCAACACCCATTTCTTTTACCATATTATAGACCTCTTTTGAGTGTACGAACTCAGCTACAGTCTTTTTCCCCAGTTTTTTAGCAAATGAGACTATGGTCTCAACAACCAGACGGTCATTTTCATCTTCAACTATATCACGGATCAAAGAGCCATCTATCTTCATATAATCAGACTCAATCTTTGTCATATGTTTGAAGTTTGCAAAACCACTGCCAAAATCATCAATGGCAATTTTTGCACCATAAGAGTAGACATCCAAGATAAACTGAGATATTGTCTCATTATTTTCAAACTCCTGCGTCTCAAGGATCTCAATCGTTAGCTGTGAAGCTATATCATACTCAACGATTTTGTTAAAAAGAAAGTTACGTGTGCGATCATTGAGTATATCTGAGAAAGCAAAATTGATACTAAAAGAGAGACCGTTCTTCTCAAAAAAATCAAAGGTTTTCTCTATCATTATCTCTGTAATCTTAGGATAGAGTTTGATTTTTTCACTGACACCTAAAAATGCGTATGGAGAAAGAACAGAACCATCTTCTTCTATCAAACGAACAAGTGCTTCATACTTTTCTATCTTCCCTGTTTTTATAGAAAATATTGGTTGAAAATAGGGAACAATCCTATCATCCTTAATAGCAGACTTAATACTGTTTGCTATTTGAATGTTTTGTTCATACTGTTTTGTCAGTTGCAAATCTTCATCAAATATCATATATTGCTTGCCGGATCTTTTTGCCATTTTAAGTGTCATATCGGCATTTGCCAAACCTGTACGGCGTTTATTGATATATGCTGCGGACATACTTACACTTACATGTGCGAGATTACCATCGATTTCAAACTCTTCTTTTGAGACATAAGCAATGATAAGCTTCATAATGTTTTCTATCTTACTTCGATTATGCGCAATATTGACAATAAGTGCAAATTCATCTGAAGGAAGTTTATAAACTTCACCACCTAAAGATGGAGCAAGACGTAGCAGCATTTTCGCAAGCTTTTGCAAAACTCTGTCACCGACCTCATGACCATAAAAATCATTAATGGTTGTAAAGTCATCGATATTGACTAAAAATATCGTCTCTCCTAGAGACTCCTCTAAACGATTGATCAAACTCAATCGATTTGGCAGGCCTGTCAACTTATCATAGTAAGCCTGTTTTAAAATAAAATCTGCATTTTCTTTCACTCTTCTTTCTAAACTTTCATTGAGCTCTTCAAGTTCACTCGATACTGTGTTTGCCAATCTAGCGATGATATGATTAGCCCGTATCTTATGTTCTAACGAATCCAGGTCAATATTTTCAAATGAAAAATCAAGTGGTTCTTCATTTTCACTCAAAAGTAATACCGTCATTGTTTCATTAAGTAGCTGATTGTTATTGTTAAAATGAAAAAACTCACCATAAGTAAAAAAACCACTCATCGGAGCAAGATGTTTTAATGCTTTTAGCTCATCTTCTGTATGTTCTTGTAAAAATCGGCGTCTTGCCATACATGAGTAAACAAAGATAGCTTCTGGTTTGTACTTTGTTTTACTAAGAAGTTTTTGAAGTTGATAGTTACTGTTATTTAAGATCTCATCGATAGCACCTACACCAAAACGGACATACTCTCCTTCTGGAATATTTCCTGCAAATCCCAAGGAACCATCATCATACTTTGCAGTCACGGCACGACCAACCATCACACCATCTCGCTCTAAAATTAAAGGAAATTCTATTCCTATGCGGGGAAGCTGTTCTGCGATCTCTTGCCCCATATATTTGGCATAGATATCTGTTGCACTGATACCTTCTATCTCATAGACTCTGTTTTTGACAGCTTTTGTCACCAAGAGTTTTTTACCTATTGGCTCCCAGTCAAATGTATAGTTTGTTGCGATATTGAGCTCTTTTGAATCTAGAGCTACACATACGGCACCATTTTCACTGATACTTGCTTTATCAAAAACATATGTTGTCTGCAGCTTTCCATTATCGGCTGCCATACCACCAGCTAAGATGACATCTTTAGAAACACTTGCTATACCATTTACAAATTCTTCACCATTTGTATGTAAACCATCTGCAAAAGATAAAAGAAGTTTTGTTTCTTTGTTTATAAGTTTATGCGCAACCTGTTCTCCAAGTCTATAGCTGCTCTCAAAGCACACCTCAGCAGACGCAAACACACTTCTTAATTGTGTTTTATCAAAAGAGCTAAAAGTAACGACATTTTTTGCATCTCCATATCGTACTCTTCCCTGATCTATAATTCCATCCGTTGTTGTCCCTATAACAACACTTTTTGGAAAGTTACTTTGTAAATATTGTTGTAATTCTTCTATACGTTTTCTATCTGCATCTGCCATAAACACTTGTATCAATGTTTGTTCAGAATCAGATATCTCATATTGCGAAAGTTCTGAAGACAATTCAGTAACATTTGCAAAACTTATAATTCTGTTCTTCATGGGGAGGATTGTAATGCAGAAAAACTTTAATTCTCTTTAGAGTATAAAAATATTTTGAATTTTTTGTCATAAAAGAAGTGATTTAAAATAAATTTATTTTCTATTGTTGATTTTTACTTTTTTTGTGATAAATAGCGCTCTAGGATTATCATCGCTGCCAAAGAGTCAACCCGACCATCTCTGATTTGTCTCATTTTACCCTTCATCAATGCTTCAGCCTCTTTAGAACTTCCCGCTTCATCCTGGTAAAAAACGTCACCCTCAAAAGCAACAAGATTCATAAAGTGCTCTATCCTGCGTCGCATCTCATCTTCAGAACTGCCACCAAGAGGAATGCCGACAACAACAGCCTCAGCTTCCCACTCACGCAGTACATTTTGAACCTCTTTTGCGGCCTGATTTCTGTTTTTACGAATGACTGCCGGCAGAGGTGTTACTATATCCTTATGAACACTGTATGCAAGGCCTATACGCTTTAAACCCAGATCAATTGCTAGGATCTTCATCTATTTCCCCAGACAAAAAGAGCCAAACATCTTATCAAGCATCTCATCATTCTCAAACGGTCTTGTGATACTTGCCATCGCTTTTACAGCTTCATTGAGATGAAATGAGAAGATTTCTAGCTCCTGGGTCTCTAACGGTTCAAAAGCCTCTTCAATGTTCTTCATCGTCTCTTCTACTGCTTGAATCTGACGCTGAGAGATAAGCATAATCTCATCACTGAGATTTTTAGCATCCATGATCTCTTTGAGTTTCTCTATAAGTGCTGAGACATCATCTTTAGAGTTGAGCTCCAGATCAAACTCCAGACCATCAAGATGAAATTTCTGTTCAAGATCTATCTTGTTTTTGATGATGATCTTCTCTTTATCGGCTGCGTGAGACTCTAAAAGCTTTACTATCTCTTTGTCTTCCTCATCAGCCTCACGTGAGGCATCAAAAAGCGCTACGACTATGTCGCTTTGCTCTATTGCCTCTAAGCTTCGCTCTATTCCTATACGCTCTATCTCATCATCAGCCTCACGAATACCTGCCGTATCTACGATACGAATTAGGTGTGAGCCGATTTTAACCTGCTCTTCAATGGTATCACGTGTAGTCCCTGCGATATCACTCACAATGGCTCGGTTATAGTTAAGCAGTGCATTTAAGAGTGAGCTCTTGCCTACATTTGGTTTACCCACAATAGCTACACGAAAACCCTGCATCAGACCCTCACGTGATTTAGAGGCCTGCAGTGTCTTTTGCAGGAGTTTGTAGAGCTCACGCAGCTTTGCTTCTATCTGTGCGACCAAATCTTCTGGCAGATCCTCTTCTGCATAATCAATGCTTACTTCCGAGTAGGCCAAGATATGAATAATGTCATCTCTTACTTTTTCGATAAACTCTTTGAGTGAACCTTTCATCTGTGCAGCTAAAATCTTTGCAGCATCTTCACTTTTGGCCTCAATGAGCTGTGCAATTGCCTCTGCTTCACTCAGATCAATTCGTCCGTTAAAGAATGCACGCTTTGAAAACTCTCCTGGTTCGGCAAGTCTTGCACCTGCTTCAAGAGAGGCCTTTAAGATGGACTGCGCAACGATATATCCGCCATGACACTGAATCTCTACAACATCTTCAGCTGTAAAAGAGTGCGGTCCTTTAAAGTAGATAACGATAGACTCATCGATAAGTTCATCTGCTGCATTATAGACATTACAGAGTGTTGCATAACGGTTGGTAAAAGAGGATTTGTGTGTGAGTTTTTTTGCGATGGAGAGTGCATCATCGCCACTGAGGCGAATGATGGCTATGGAGCCTACACCATTGGCAGTTGCAATGGCGGCTATTGTGTCATTGTCTATCATCTTAGTAGTTGTAGTCGTTTACAATAACATATTTTAGACCATCACGAGTTGTTCGGATGGCTACATATTTGTCTGGGTAACGCTCACGCAGCTCACGCAGTGCGATCTGAACCAAAACACCATCAAGTATCTTTGTCTGTGCACGACCATCTCTGTCTATGCTTTCAAAAACACCTTGTAGATAACGATTTACTGACTCTTCTTGGTTCTTTAGAAACTCTGCAATCTCTAAACGGAGTTGTACATTGTACTTTGCATTGATCCAGTTAAAGATCATATATGAGAGTGCTTTGTATCTGTAACCCTCTTTTCCGATCAGAAGTGCTGCATCTTCTCCACTAAACTCTACAAGAAGTGTATCTGGTGCATATACAGAGACATCAATCTCATCAATATCAAAACATGTCAGAGCAAAAAGACGGTTGATCTCTTTTTTTACCTCTTTTGCAACTTCATCGATAGCAATAGAGAGCTCCTCTTCTGCCTCATCAACATTTTCATCATAGGCATCATCATAATCAGCTGTATAGTCCAAGCCGCTTGAGAGATCCTCTTCAAGCTCTTCATCCTGATCACTTACAAATGATGTAGGCATCATTGTATCGTTTAAAAACTGATGCGTATGCTCTTCTTGCTCTGGTGCTGCTTCTTCTACAACAGGAGGAGTTACACTTTTTGTTTTTTTCTCTGTTTTTGGTTTTTTAGTCACTGCTGCTTCTTGAGCTATACTTTTTTTCAGTGTAGCTACAATGATTGCTTTTTTACGAAAAAGTCCTAAAAAACCACTGCTAGGAGCTTGAACAACTTCTACTATGAGCTCTGTAACAGAACAATCCAAGCGCTCTGCAGCGTCTTGGTAAGCTTGTTCAAGCGTTAAAGCTTCTATCTTAATCATAATTACTTCTCGCTTTTTTTCTCTAGCGCCGCTTTTGCTTCTTTTGCATTTTTAAATTGCTGGTTTACAATAAATTGCTGTGCAATAGAGAAAAGGTTATTTACAAACCAGTATAACACAAGTCCTGACGGGAACGTCACGAAGAAGAAAGTGAAGATAATCGGTAAATACTTAAATACTTTCTCTTGTAATGGATCTGTAAAGTTGTTTGGCGTCATACGTTGTTGTAAGAACATAGAAGCACCCATTAAAATCGGCAGTACATAGTATGGATCCATACGAGAAAGATCATGAATCCATAAGATCCACGGAGCACCTTGAAGTTCAACTGCATTTAGAAGTGTACGATAAAGTGCGAAAAAGATAGGAATCTGCAGTACCATCGGAAGACAACCACCAAGTGGGTTAGCCCCATGCTTTTTATACATCTCCATCGTCATTGCATTGAGTTTTTGTGGATCTTTACCATACTTCTCTTTAAGCTCTTTAAGCTTCGGTGCAAGCTCTTTCATCTTCTGCATAGAGACCATACCCTTGTATGTTAACGGGTAGAGAACGATACGGATAATTGCAGTCAATGCGATGATAGCCCAACCCCAGTTTCCAAAGATATCATGTAACCATGAAAGAAGTGCAAAGAGTGGTTTTGCAGCGAATGTAAACCAACCATACTCGATTGCATTTGTAAGTACAGGATCAATAGATTTGAGTGTTTTGTACTCTTTTGGCCCTATGTATCCATGAATGTTCTCATCTTTCATTGCATCGAAATATACTACCGGATTATCATCACGACCACGCTCTACGATTACGTTTGTCGTTTTTTTGAAGCCATAAAGGATAATAGCTGTATATTGATCAAACGTAGAAGCAAGTTTTACATCAGAAAACACCTGACGACTATCTGCATCACCATCTTCGATGATATGAAGTACATCATCACCTGTGTAGACTAAAGCACCGGCAACTGCCATCAGTTTCTTAGAAACATGTGGACGATCACCAAGATAAACAAAGTGTCTAACATCTTGTGATGTTGAGATCTTTGCATCATAGTGTCCATCAGCATAAAATGTCAGTACTTTTGTCACAGTAAGTGATGGAAGTTTTTGCGTCAATGTTACTGTAACTGGTTTACCCTCTTCTAGCGTAGCTTCACGAAGTGATGCTGTATAAGGAGTAGCAATAGCTGCTTTGTTTAAAGCATCATCAGCAAAACGGATAAAGAGCGGTTTTGTTCCATCTTGAGGAATTACCTGCGCGTGAAGATCTTCATCGTTTCTAAACTTCTCTTCTAAAAGTTCTTTAGAAGCGATACGACCAAGTGTATCTATCTTTAAGATGAATTTATCATTTTTAATTGTAACTATGTTTGTAAGGTCTGAAGATATCTTCTCACTTTGTGCGATCGTATGACCTGCGACCTCTTCAACTTTTTTCTCAATGTTTGTATCTTGTTGTGCAGCAGGCACATCTTTATTCATCTCTGTTTTAGCATCTTTTGCAACTTCTGGTTCAGCCGGTGGAAATATTGCTGTATAACCTACGAAAAATATGATAGAAAGCAGTACTGCGACTAGCAATCTTTGGTTTGGTGACATTTTGTCTAACACAAATTACCCTTTATATGAAAAATTTTTTATGATGTAATAGCGGTTTTTTTTACTTGGAACCAACCAATACTTTATAGAATCAACATCAAGTTTTGCAGGTCTATGGCATAGTTTCTCCAACTCAGGATAATCAATACCGCCTTCAAAAAGTTGATTGCAACGTAGTATTCTAGTAAAAGAGTGGTAAAAAGCACTTGAAATTGAATTATTTTCGAAATTTAATCGGGCATACTCACTGCAAGATGGGTAATATCGACACGAACCAAAGCCAATAAGTGTGAAAAATTTCTGATATAGCCAGAGAAGCTTAAGCAGTAATTGCTTTAGCACGCGAGAGAATTTTTTTAAAATCATTGTGAAGTTTTTCATGAGAGGTCTCAAATAGTCCTACTTTTGCAACAAAAATATAAGTACCATCTTTGAGAGAGTTTGAGAACTCGCAAAACATCGCGCGCATTCTTCGCTTTGCTCGATTACGTTTTACAGCATTACCGACTTTTTTAGTCGCTGTAAAACCCACTTTACGAATTCCATCTTGAGGAATAAAAAAAAGAACCACACTGCTAGAGTGCTGGTTTTTTCCTTTTTTGTAGACATAGCTAAACTCTTTATGAGTCTTTACTACGTCAAATCCGCCTATACTGACAATTTTTTACGACCTTTAGCACGACGACGATTTAAAATTTTACGACCATTTGCAGTAGCCATTCTAGCTCTAAAACCGTGTGTTCTTTTTCTAGGTGTATTATGTGGTTGGTATGTTCTTTTCATAGTGACATATCCTTATCTGATTTAAGTGCGGAAGTTTAGCCAACTTTTACTTAAAGTGCTATTAAGGTTCATAGAAAGCTTGTATAAGTTCGAATTCGATAAAATACATCTTTCATACACAGTTCAAGAGCAAAAGGTTTAAAAATAATGAATGAGAGTAAAAATTTTTTACGTACAATAGTAGAAGAAGATTTAAAATCTGGTAAATATGAGAAGATCGTTACTAGATTTCCTCCTGAACCAAATGGTTTTCCCCATATCGGGCATGCAAAGTCTATCTTTATAAACTTTGGCATTGCCGAGGACTATAATGGTTACTGTAACTTACGCATGGATGATACAAATCCGACAACAGAAGATACAAAGTATGTTGAAGCACTCAAAGATGCAGTAAAGTGGCTAGGTTACACATGGCATGGAGATATTCGTTTTACCTCTGACTATTTTCCTGCACTCTATGAGTATGCAAAAACTCTCATCAAAATGGGCAAAGCTTATGTTGACTCTCTTAGCGAAGAGGAGATACGTGAGTATCGTGGCACAGTAACGCAACCTGGAAAACGCAGTAAGTATGCAGAGCGTTCTGTAGAAGAGAACCTGGATCTTTTTGAGCGAATGAAAAAGGGAGAGTTCGCAGAAGGAGAGCATGTACTTCGAGCCAAGATCGATATGGCTGCACCAAACATGAAGATGCGTGACCCTCTTTTATACCGTATACGTCATGCACATCACTTCCGCACAGGGGATGAGTGGAAGATCTACCCTATGTATGACTTTGCTCACTGTCTCTCTGACTACTTAGAGGGTGTTACACACTCTATCTGTACTTTGGAGTTTGAGAACAACCGTGATATCTACGACTGGGTCCTTGACACGCTTGTAGAGCCTCCTCGTCCATACCAACATGAGTTCGCACGCCTAAATATCAGCTATACCGTTATGAGTAAAAGAAAGCTCTTAGAGCTTGTAGAGGGTGGCTATGTCAATGGTTGGGATGATCCGCGTCTTCCTACCATTGCCGGATACCGCAGAAAAGGCTACACTCCAGAAGCTATTCGAACATTTTGTGAGCAGGTTGGTGTAGCAAAAGCAAACTCTGTAGTCGATGTATCACAGTTAGAGTTTTGTATACGAGATGATTTAAACACAAAAGTACCTCGAGTGCTCTGTGTACTTGATCCTTTAAAGGTAACTATTGAGAACTATGAAGGGCGTGAAGAGATAGATGCTCCGTACTATCCGCATGATGTACCAAAAGAGGGAAGCAGAAAACTTCCGTTCTCACGTGAGATATACATCAACCGTGAAGATTTCGAAGAGAATCCTCCAAAAGGCTACTACCGTCTAACACCTGAGCAACCTGTACGCTTAAGACACGGCTATATCATCTCTTGTAAAGAGATCATCAAAGATGAAAACGGAAACATTACAGAGATAAAAGCCGAGTACTACCCTGACTCAAAAAGCGGAAATGATACAAGTGGCATCAAAGTAAAAAGTGCCATCCAGTGGGTAAGTGCTGCAGACGCCAAAGAAGTAGAGGTAAGACTCTATGACAGACTCTTCAAAGCAGAGCTCCCACAAGGTATAGAAGATCTTAACCCAGACTCTTTAAAGATCATCAAAAACGCACTTATAGAACCAGCGGTGATTACAGATACACCTGATGAACGCTTCCAGTTTGAGAGAGAGGGTTACTTCTACAAAGATCCTGTTGATTATACAGATGAAAAACCTGTCTTTAACAAAATCGTAGGACTCAAAGACTCTTGGGGTAAAAAGAAGAAAAAAGCTCCTCAACAAAAACCAAAAGCTCCTGAGAAAAAAGTGCAGATAGATGGTGAGGTCACACCAATGACTCCAGAAGAAGAGGCACGCTTTAAGAAGTATACACAAGAGCTAAAACTCAACTCAGAAGTAGCAAACACACTCGCTCGTGATGCTGTACTTGCCTCTTTTTATGAAGAAGCACTTAGCATACTAAACTCACCTGTAAGTCTTGCAAACATCATTGCCAATGAAGTAGCAAGAGAGATAAAAGAGCATGGAGTTGAAAGCTTGAAGTTTGATGCAAAAAAACTTACAGAGCTGATTGCTATGCTTGATGATGAAAAGATCTCAAGTAAAATCGCAAAACAGGTTTTTGAAGAGATGGCTGCATCTGGTAAAAACCCGGCTGCCATTGTTGAAGAAAAAGGGCTTATTCAGATAAGTGATCCAGCTGCAATTGAGCCAATCATAGATGAAGTGATTGCGAAAAATCCAGATAATGTTGAAAAGTTTAAAGCGGGAAATAAAAAACTGCTTGGTTTTTTTGTTGGTCAGGTTTTAAAAGCGACAAGCGGAAAAGCAAATCCAAAAATTGTCAATGAATTAGTTGCCAAAAAATTAGGCTAAAAAAAAAGGGGTGGCATTTGCCACCCCTTTTTAAGCAATATCTCTTTTTTAAGAGATATTTACTTTTACTTCACCGTTTTCTACAGTGAACTCTACGCGAGAACCTTCTTTTACTTTACCTTCTAAGATAAGGTCAGCAAGTCTGTCCTCAACGATCTCATAAAGAGCACGTTTGAGTGGACGAGCTCCATATACCGGATCAAAGCCAGCTTCTGCGATATACTCTTTTGCTTCTTCAGTAAGAACAAGCTCGATATCACGCTCTTTAACTTTGGCTTTAATGTCGTTAAAGAAGATCTCAACGATACCTTTGATCTCATCACGACCTAGAGCGTTAAAAATAACAACTTCATCAAGTCTGTTTAAGAACTCAGGCTTGAATGCTTGTTTAAGCTCAGCCATAACAAGTTTCTCAAGTTCTTCACCACCTTCTGGGTGAGCCATAATCTTGTCACTTGCAATGTTAGACGTTAAGATAATGATAGTGTTTGTAAAGTCTACTGTAACACCTTTGTTATCTGTTAAACGTCCATCATCAAGCACTTGAAGTAAGATGTTAAATACATCCGGGTGTGCTTTTTCTACCTCATCAAAGAGGATAACAGAGTATGGTTTACGTCTTACTGCTTCTGTTAGTTGTCCACCCTCTTCATATCCTACATATCCAGGTGCAGCACCCACTAGACGAGATACTGCATGTTTCTCCATGTACTCACTCATATCGATACGAATCATCGCATCTTCAGAGTCAAATAAGAAGTTCGCTAATGTTTTTGCTGTTTGTGTTTTACCAACACCTGTTGGCCCTAGGAACAAGAAGCTACCAATTGGTCTGTTTTTATCACTAAGACCTGCTTTGTTACGCTTAATAGCACGCGCAACTGCATGTGTAGCTCTACTTTGTCCTACAACAGTTTTGTTTAACTCATCTTCAACATGTAAGATTTTCTCTTTTTCACTTTGAAGCATTTTGTTTACTGGAATACCAGTCCATCTACTTACGATAGATGCAATTGACTCTTCATCAACTGAGTTTTTAAGGAGTGTTCCAGCCTCTTGCATTTTTGCCCATTTTTCATTGAGCGCTTTTTCTTCTTCAAGAAGTTTTGGAATCTCTCCATACTCAATCTCAGCCGCACGGTTAAAGTCAGACTGTGCTTTTGCAAGCTCAGCTTCACGACGTTTTTGCTCGATTTGGAGTTTGATTTGAGAGATCTTCTCAAATACCTCTTTCTCCATTTGGAACTGTGCTTCAAGTTTACGCACTTTCTCTTCTACATCAGCAAGCTCTTTTTCGATCTCTTTTAGACGCTTCTCATTTGCTGGAGTTTTCTCCATCTTAAGAGCTTCTTTTTCAACCATTAGCTCGCTAAGTTTACGTTTTGCAGCACTAAGCTCATTTGGCTCAGACTCTATCTGCATTTTAAGTTCAGCTGCTGCCTCATCGATAAGGTCGATCGCTTTATCCGGTAAGAATCTATCTGCAATATATCTGTCAGATAACTTCGCAGCAGCTACGAGTGCGCTGTCTGTAATGTTTACATTATGGTGTGCTTCGAGTCTCTCTTTAATCCCACGAAGGATTTGTAGAGATTGGTTAACTGTCGGCTCATCAACACTAATCGGTAAGAAACGACGTTGCAAGGCCGCATCTTTTTCAAAGT
>Ga0256828_1001793_pt1 | contig 13253 bp, 18 predicted proteins | sample CV88metaG_FD_185993 | JGI IMG/M metagenome (GOLD analysis project Ga0256828, IMG submission 185993) | Hydrothermal vent microbial communities from East Pacific Rise, Pacific Ocean - CV88 | ecosystem: Environmental > Aquatic > Marine > Hydrothermal vents | place: Pacific Ocean: East Pacific Rise... | reverse complement strand
AAAATTAATCGATATTGAGATATACTTACGGTTATATTTTATCGAAAGAGAAGCTAAGTGGAAAAAGTACGAAGAGAATATAGTAAGAGCATACCTATGAGTAAAAAGTTACTTAAGATGATAGGTAAGACGAATGTTGAGTTTAGACTTATTGGTGAAGGTGATAAGGTTCTTGTTGGGCTTAGTGGTGGTAAGGACTCTTTGGCTTTAGTTCATGCGCTTAAACATATACAGAGAAATGCCCCTTTTGATTTTGAGTTTGAGGCTTGTACTATCAAGTATGGTATGCCTGATGAGCAGTATGAGTATCTTGCGAAACATTGTCAAGAGTATGGGATAAAACACACTATCTATGATACCAATATATTTGAAATTTCTCAAGATACTATTCGTGAGAACTCATCTTATTGTAGTTACTTTTCGCGTATGAGAAGAGGGGCTTTGTATAGCTATGCTACTGAAGGTGGGTTCAATAAGGTAGCTCTAGGACACCACTTTGATGATGCTGTTGAGAGTTTTTTTATGAATATGTTTTATAATGGAAGTTTAAGAACATTAGCACCTATCTATAAAACAGGTAAAGGTTTTCATGTTATTAGACCACTTATAGAGGTTAGAGAGAAGCAGTTGAGAGCTTTTGCTGTGGATAATAATCTAAAAGTTATCGGAGATGAAGCTTGTCCAGCGATGCTTAAAAATGTAAAAATGCCTTATGCTAGAGCCAATACTAAAGAGTGGTTAGAGAGTATGGAGAGAGAAAAACCAAATCTTTTTAAAATGATAAAAGCATCATTCAAACATATACACGATGATACATTTCTTGAGCCATCAAGATGGGATAGAGATGATATAGAACAAGAGTAGCTTTTACTCTTGTATAAAGATACTCAAACTAATAGCACCGTGCGCACCGATAACAAGGGCTTGTTCAATATCGGCTGTTTTTGATGGTCCACTTATAAAGAGTCCTGTTGAAATATCTGTAAAATCTATCCTATCATACCCCTCTTTCATATTTGATACTATATCTTTACTATTTAAAACGATAGCTATATGTTGAGTTAGAGTAATCAACTCTTTTGGGTAGCTAGTAGGCTCTATCCAGATAGCACCATTTTGTGCGATGGCTAGAGAGGGGTAGAGTATAAGTAGTTCACACTCGTTTAAGTTATCTATTTGATTACTGTACTCATATCTGGTATCTACTACATTTTTAAGATTTGGGTATATTTGAGATATATCTTTATCTCGATATAGTTTTGCTCCTGCTTTTAGGGCATTTTGTTCAAACACCTCTAATACATCATCATACTTAGTTGATGGAGTTATATACTCTAGTGGTGGAGGTGTTGATGTGTTTAATTTTGAGACTATTGCCTCTTTAGTGCTTTTCACGCTTTCTCCTTTTGTATATCATCTCAAAGCTCTCTTTTGCGATAGTGGGATTCTCTCTGGTTTTTCCCCATATATTGTATCTGTTGTATAGTATGGATTTTGGTAGTTTAGGTACGACTACTCTATAAATACTCATCATAGCTCTATATAGTTTTGGTCGGCTCATGATATAGGCGATTATAGAGAGTATTTGTTTTTTAGTTTTATAGTTATGATGCTCTATCGCCTCTACACGGTTTGTGTATAGTTGGTTATGTAGCTCTATCTTTACAGGACATACATTATCACAAGAGGCACAAAGAGAACAGGCAAAAGGTAGAGATGCGTAGTTGTTATTATCTTTTGTAGAGGCTAGTAGTGAGCCGATAGGCCCAGGTATGGTATATTGGTAACTGTGTCCACCACTTCTTCTATATACAGGGCAACTGTTCATACAAGCACCACACCTTATACACTTTAGTGCCTCTTGGTTTTTACTACCTATCATTTCAGCTCTTTTGTTATCTACAATGATGATGTATATCTTCTTATTGGGCATAGGTTTGATGAAGTGTGTTGTGTAGGTTGTTATAGCTTGTCCTGTGGCACTTCTTGCTAAGATAGAGGTAAATACACTTAACTCTTTTGCTGATGGTATGAGTTTCTCTATCCCCATAGATGCGATATGAATAGGTGCTAAAGATGTACCCATATCGGCATTGCCCTCATTGGTACATACAACAAATCCACCCTCTTTGGCTAGAGCAAAATTTACACCACTAATAGTAGCTTCAGCCTCTAAAAACTTAGCTCTTAAATCAGCTCTTGCTACTTGCGTAAGGTATGTTGGGTCTGTGTTGTTAGCTTCAGAATTTAGATGTTTATGAAAAATATCGCTCACATCTTCTTTTTTGAGATGTATAGCAGGTAGAACTATATGACTTGGGTGTTGAGATGCTAGTTGAACTATCCTTTCACCCAAGTCTGTATCGGTGATAGTGATACCTCTATCTTCTAAGTATGGATTTAATCCACACTCTTCAGTGAGCATAGATTTACTCTTTACCACTTTTTTGACACTGTGCTGTCTTAATATCATCTCAACTAAAGAGTTGTGTTCGTCACCATCTTTTGCCCAGAGTACCTCTATCCCATTGGCTTTGGCATTTTTCTCAAACTCATTGAGGTAGTAGCCTAGATACTCTAGTGTGTGAGATTTTATCTTACTCGCACTCTCTCTTAACTCTTCAAACTCATCTATCTCTTTTGTGGATTTGTCTCTTTTTTCTCTCACATACCATAGTGCTTGATTGTGCCATTTGAGTTTTGATATATCTTTGGTGAACTCTTTTGCCTTTTGTGGGTGGTTATACATCTGTATCTCCATTTAATATCTCAGCTATATGTATAAACTTTATACTCTCTTTATCTCGTTTGGCTATACCCTCCATATGAAGAAGACAAGAGTTATCTACACCTGTTATAAACTCTACACTATTTTGTTTATGTGCCTCAATTCTATCTCTTCCCATAAGAGTAGAGATTTCAGGCTCTTGAATGCTAAATGTCCCACCAAATCCACAACACTCATCAGTAGAAGGTTCAAATATCTGAATATCCTTGACTTTAGAGAGTATCTCTTTTATCTTGTTAAAGTGGGGTATATTTAACTCACTAGCAGAGGCTAAGTTCAACTCTCTTATGGAGTGGCAACTGTTGTGTAGCCCGACTCTATGAGGAAAAGAGTTCTCTATCTTAATGTTATCTAAACCTACTATATCATATAAAAACTCACATAGCTCATAGACTTTTGGAGTCAATATATCAGCTTGCTCTTTGGGTAGTATATCTTTATAGTGGTATTTTATGGTACTTATACAGCTACTACTTGGTGCTACGATATAGTCAAATGTCGCAAATTTATTATAAAAATTGGTAGCTAATCGTGCTACTTCATCTCTTAGTCCGTTATTTAAAAATGGTTGCCCACAACATGTCTGATTTTTGGGATAGATAACCTCATAACCCTGTTTTTCTAGTAGCTCCATTGTAGCTAGAGCCACTTTTGGGTAGAAGTCATTGATATAGCATGGAATAAAGAGTGCTACTTTTGGCATAAAAATCCTTATTTTCTTATTTTATCCTAAGAATTATATAGTATAGTTTCACAAAAAATATCGTATAAGGATACCATAATGGATGTAAATAAAATTAGAAAAATATGTCGCCCAGTAAGAATAGTTGTAGGGTTGTCACTCATTGCCACAGGTTTTGTAACAGGAAATAAACTATTTTTCCTAGGTGTAGTACCACTTATTGCTGGTATAGCTAACTTCTGTCCTCTTTGTATCATTACAAAGAAGTGTGATTTACCTGAAGCGTAAGGTTTGATATATATTTTGAATAAAAACTACCACATTAATGGAGGTTTGTAATGGATAAATTAAAAGCCTATTTGAATGAACACTCAAATGAGGAGTTACACCCCTCCGAGATAGCAAAACTTCTCAAAGATTTAGATGAAAAAAGCTTTGAGGAGGCTCTCCAATCTATACCCACTGAACTCATAGCTGATGTTGCTCTAGAACTTCCAGATAGATACTTTGAGGATATCATTGAGCAGTTCTCACCAAAAGAGATAGCAAAATCTCTATCTGAGATGGAATCAGATGACCAGACTGACTTTATCCAAGAGCTTGAAGAGGTTGATGAACAGATAGCTCACGAGGTGTTTAAACAGCTTGATAAAGATGACCAGAAAGATATTCTTCAGCTTAAAAAGTATGAAGAGGATGAAGCTGGTGCTTATATGCAAGTTGAGATGTACTCTGCTAAGCAAAATCAAAAGGTAACTGATGTTATCAAAGAGTTATCTAGAGTTAAAAAAGAAGATGAGTTAGAAAATATCAACTACCTCTTTGTTACTGATGATGATGGTTATCTTAGATATGGTGTTGGGCTTGATGATTTGATAATCTTTGATTTTGATAAGACTCTAAAAGAGAATATCTTACCAAATCAAGAGAAGTTTAAGCCAATTATCGGACATGACCATGATGATATCAAAGATATAGTAACTAAATTTCAAGAGTATGACTTAAACTCTATGCCTATCGTTGATGAGTATGGTAAGCTTTTAGGTAGGATTACATCAGATGATATTTATGATATTATCAGTGAACACGCAACAGACCAGATGTATAGCCTAGCAGGGGTAAATGATGATGCTGAAGAGGATGATGATATCATCAAAGCTGGAAAATCTCGTGCTATATGGTTGGCTATAAACTTAGCTACTGCTATCGCAGCGTCGTTGGTTATTGGTATGTTTGAGACTACTCTTCAATCCTTAGTTGCCTTAGCTGTATTGATGCCGATAGTAGCATCTATGGGTGGAAATGCTGGTACTCAATCTTTAACCGTTGTTGTAAGACAGTTAGCACTTGGAGATATCGCTAAACACGATGCTTACCGTACCATAAAAAAAGAGGTTTTACTCTCTTTGGGTAACGGGCTACTCTTTGCTGTGGTTATAGGTATTATCGCTTGGTTGTGGTTTGATACCCCTATGTTGGGTGTGGTTATCGCACTATCTATGATTATCAATCTACTTAGTGCTGGTTTTTTTGGTTCTATGATACCACTTATTCTAAAAAGATTAAATATAGACCCTGCTATTGGTAGTACCGTTATATTGACAACGATTACTGATATAGTTGGTTTTTTTAGTTTTCTTGGCTTAGCCACTTTGATTTTACTTTAAAGGAATATTTTAAATAATGGATTTATTGATTATCTATTTTGTAGCCTCTGTGTTGGTATCGTTTGTATGTTCTGTACTAGAGTCGGTACTACTATCTGTAAATATGCCATACATATCTGTATTGGAAAAAGAGAGACCATCTGTTGGTAAACTGCTTCGTTATCATAAAGAGAATATCAACAAATCGATAGCATCTATATTGATACTAAATACGATAGCAAACACTCTAGGAGCAGCAGCAGTTGGGGCACAAGCATCTATCGTATTTGGTAGTGAGGCTGTTGTGGTTGTATCTGTTGTACTTACTTTTGCGATACTCTTTTTTGCTGAGATTATCCCTAAGACAATAGGTGCTACATACTGGAAAGAGATAGCTCCTACATCAGCGATAATTATTCGTATATTTATATGGCTTACATACCCTATCATATTGATGACACTATTTGTTACAAATCGTATCAATAAAGGTGATGAGGGGTTGAGTTTAACTAAAGAGGAGTTGCTCCATAGTACACTTCTTAGTGAAGATGAGGGGATTTTAGATGAGCAAGAGTCTGATATTATAGAGAATACTCTAAGATTAGATGATATAAAAGTAAATGATATTTTAACTCCTAGAAGTGTTGTTTTTGCTTTAGATGGAAATCGTTCTATAAAAGATATCATAGATAATGAACCTGATATCTTTAAATACTCTCGTATCCCTGTTTATGAAGGAAATATAGAGAGTGTTACAGGTATGGTTTTGACAAAACTACTATTTAAAGAGGCACTAAATAACAATACAAAACTCTTAAAAGATATACAAAAAGATATATATCGTATCAATGAGCAAGTACCAGTATCTTGGGCTTTAGACCTCTTTATAGAGAAGAAAGAACATCTCTTTTTAGTGCTTGATAAGTATGACCAAGTTGAAGGTATCGTAACTTTGGAAGATTGTGTTGAGACAATCTTAGGGGTGGAGATAGTTGATGAGAGTGATGCTCATGTAGATATGAGAGAGTTGGCAAAACTAAAAATGAGGCTTCAACGAAGAAGACAAGATAAAGATTTAAATTTAGACTAAAAGGTAGATAGTGAAAAGTGATACAAGGTTTGAACACTTAAAATTGGATAGTAGATTGATAGGGAGATTGTCTCAAAATGGCTTGGAGTTTGCTACTCCTATACAGGCTAGACTTATCCCTATGCTATTGAATGATGCTAATGTTATAGCTTCAGCAAAGACAGGTAGTGGGAAGACTTTGGCATTTTTACTACCTGTTATTGATAGGCTTTTGGCAAACCCTACAAAGTATCACTACCCTAAAGTTTTTGTTTTAGCACCTACAAAGGAGTTAGCATCACAGCTATATAAAGTAGCTTGGGAATATACAAAAAGCTTAGGTGTTGAGGTGGCTATACTTCAAGGAGGCTCAAATCGCCAAAAAGAGAGAGAGAGGCTAAAAAAGGGTGTAGATATAGTTATAGCAACACCACAAAGAGCAAATGAACATATCGAAGCTAGAGATTTGGATATAAAATCAATCAAAACTTTCATAGTAGATGAGGCTGATATGGCATTTGATATGGGATTTGTTGGTTATATAGAGAAGATACTTGCCAAAATATCACCAAAATCACAAAAAGTGATAGTCTCAGCCACTATAACACCAAGAGTTGTAAAGTTGGCAAAATCTTATATTAAGCCGATAAGAAAGGTTGAGATAGATGCTACAAATAAGGTAGCCGATACGGTAACACACTACCTCTATCCAGTTCTTAGAAGTAAAAAAAATGAACTCTTATCTTGGCTTATTTCACACAATAACTACGATAGAGTGCTGGTTTTTGTTCGTAAAAAAGAGATAGCAGACTCTCTTGAGGAGAGACTTAAAGAGTGGGATTATAAAGTTGGTGTTTTACATGGGCAAAAGCTTCATAATGAGAGAAGAAAAGCTCTAAATGATTTTAAAAATGGGAAGCTTAGAGTTTTAATAGCTACCGATATAGTAGCCCGTGGATTAGATATAGAGGGGCTTGATATCGTTTTAAACTATGACATTCCACATGTAAAACAGGACTTTATCCATAGAGTAGGGCGTACAGGTAGAGCAGGTAGAGAGGGTATGGCTATCACTTTAGTTAGTTTAGATGAGATTGAGCAGTTGAAAGATTTATATAAACTACTTGGAGAGAAGATAAAAGAGATAATAGTGCCTGAGTATTGTCCAAAAGAGGTAAAAGCTCGTGGTTATCTTCTTCACACTCCTCAAAAAGCTAGACATAAAAAATCAAATAGCAAAAAACCAACATCTATACTCAATAAAAAGGGTAAAAAGAGAAAAGTTACAAAAAGAGATGGGTTTAAGATTTTAGATGCGAGAAATAGAGCAAAAGCAAAAAAGTAGCATTTAACTTTTTTTGATACAATTAAAAGATATAAAAATAAAGGATAGATATGAAAAAGATTTTGGTATTAGTAGCGTTTTTAAGTGTAAGTTTATTTGCTCAGTTTAAGACGATAGATGTAGCAGAGTTTGAAAAACTTCAATCTCAAGGAGTTCCAGTAATAGACATCAGAACACCAATGGAGTGGCAAAAAATAGGAGTAATCAAAGGTGCTAAAAAGATGATGTTCTTCTCACCAAAAGGTGAAGCCTTGGTAGCTGATTGGTTCTTTGAGTTAGGACACTTTATAAAAGATAAAAAACAGCCATTTATCATCTACTGTGCTCACGCTAACCGTTCTAAAACATTAGGTAAAGGCTTAGAGGCTATGGGCTTTGAGAATGTGTATGAATTAAAAGGTGGTATAGAAAACGGTTGGATAAAAGCTGGTAAGAGTGTAGTTAAGTAGATAATATAGTTAGTTTATAATCTTATCTTTAAGAAAAAATTAACCATTTTTGTATATACTGTTAATATACAAAAAGGTTATATATGGAATTTGAATGTTTAGATGTTGATAGTATTATTGGCTTTGAATGGGATAATGCTAATATTTATAAAAATAGAGATAAACACGGTTTAGATTTTAAAAAGATAGAAGAGATTTTCTTTAATGAGCCTTTAATTGTTGTAGAGGATTTTTTACACTCATATAATGAATGTAGATGTATTGCGTATGGTAGAGATGACTATAATGTAAAAATTATGGTTGTTTTTACTGTAAGAGAGGGCTTGATTAGAGTTATATCGGCTAGAGAGATGACGAAGAAGGAGAGAGCTTTTTATGAAAGAAACAAAAATAATCCCTACATTTGAAAATGAAACTCAAGAGAGAGAATTTTGGGAAACTCATGATACATTAGATTATATAGATTTAGATAAGGCACACACTATTCGTTTTCCAAATTTGAAAAAGACAACAAAAAGCATATCTATTAGATTACCTGTTGATATGATAGATGCCTTGAAAGTAAAGGCAAATAGTATGGATATACCTTATCAATCATTGATAAAGATGATTTTAAATGATGGCTTAAAAGTATCTTAGCTCTTTATGCCAAGATACTTTTTACCACTTGGTTTATACGCCCACCATCAGCTCTACTTCCTATCTGTGCTTTTGCTTTTCCCATAACTTTACCCATATCTTTCATCGATGTAGCACCCACTTCGGATATAATCTCTTCAAGAACTGTTTTTAATTCATCATCACTTAATGGTTGTGGTAGATACTCTTTGATTATCTCTAGTTCAGCAGACTCTTTGGCTACTAAATCATCACGATTAGCTGAAGCAAATTGAGCTTTTGCGTCTTCTCTTTGTTTAGCATATTTCATCAAGATAGCCTCTACATCACTATCACTTAACTCTCTTCTCTCATCTATCTCAATCTGTTTGATAGCTGTTTGGATATTTCTAAGTGTATCTCTACGGGCTGTATCTTTTGCTCTCATAGCATCTTTTATATCATTTTTTATTCTATCTTTTAAACTCATAAATAACTCCTAAAAAATTTTATAGATGATAACATAAATTTCTTTGGTTTTAAGTAACTTTACTCTATGATGTCATATCAAATTTTGGAGTGAATATGAGTATATTTCAGATTTTTTTATTATTGGTAGCAGGTAGTATATTTTTTATATTTTTTCGTCAGTTATTATCGGGAAATTATCCAAAAAGAGGTATAGACTATGAGGCGAAAAGAGATGATGACAAGGTGGGTTCTATCACAACACCCACTCGTTCATTTGAGAAGATGAGTGAGCCAAAAAGTAGGCTAGAGGAGCTTATAGAGATGGCTGATGAGGCTGTTGAGAAGGGTGATATGCTTGAGGCTAGAAAGGCTATACAGAGTGCTTTGATAGTAGATAGAAGTAGTAGAGAAGTCTTAAGAAGAGCAGGGTATCTCTACTATGAATTGGGTGATTATGAGGAGGCTATGGAGTATTATGAGGAGTTACTTAAAAAAGATAAGTATGATGATATGGCTCATAATGCTTTAGCAAATACTCTACATAAACTAAACAGAGATGAAGAGGCTATCACTCATCATAAAAGAGCGATAGAGTTAGATAATCAATATGCTCCTTACTTCTTTAACTATGCCAATACGCTATATGATTTGGGTAAAAAAGATGAAGCGTTAGAGCTATATAAGAGAGCATACACTCTAGATAACAATCTAAAAGAGGCTAAAGATATGGTTGTAAAGATAGGAGGTGATAATGAGTAGTGTAAATTTTGTAGCTCAAGAGGCTAGTGAAGAGATTTTTAAAAGAGTGAGCTGTTTTTGTGCTGAGTGTTATAGTGAGTTTGAGATAGGTGATACAATCCATTATGATATGAAAGAGTATCGTTATCTATGTAGAGTATGTTTTGAAAAGATAAATACTCAACACCAGCAAGAGTTAAGAGATGAACCCTTAGAGGATAGTAGTAATCTGTTTGGATAAATATAAACTTACTAAAGGAGTGAAAGATGGTTGTTTTACACACAAATAGCAATTCACATATTTTTGAAGTTGATAATGATAAACTACTTATCAGAGTGATAAAAGCAGGTAGTAGAGGAGATATCTATAAATAAAATAGATAATCTCATATATATTTTATAGCATTGATATAGCTTTTATTTTGTGGTATGATATCGCTATATGCTATATCAAATGCTGTTCCGTGATCAACAGATGTTCTCAATATCGGTAGATTTAAACTTACATTGATACTCTCATCAAAATATAGAGCCTTTAGAGGTGCTAATCCTTGGTCGTGATACATAGCGATAAAATATTTATAATTTTTTCTACTATTTGGAGTAAATGCGATATCTGGTACTAAAGGGTTGGTAAAAATCTCTTTTTGATACTTTTTATTTACTATATCGACAGCTTTTTGTATGGTTTTCTCCTCATCTCCTAAGACTCCATTATCTCCAGCGTGAGGGTTTAATCCTAAAACAGCCACTTTTGATGATGGTTTGATACTGTTGTAAAAATCTATTAAAAAGGTTACAACTCTATCTAACTCTATCTTTTGTGCTACATCTTTTAGTGGTATATGCTCAGTATAGAGAGCTACAAACATCTCTTCACACCCCAACATCATAATAGCATCTTTTTTGAAAAAGTCTCGTAACATATCAGTATGTCCTACATAATCTACTCCAGCTTTTGCCCATGATTCTTTGTTGATAGGTAGAGTAGATATAGCATCAACCTTTTTTGCTTTGGCTAATTTTACAGCCTTTTGAAACGATTTAAAACTATATAAACCACTTTTTTTACTAACTTTGGCTGGTTTTATCTTAAAAGTTTGAGCATCTGGGGATATGGTTTTAAAATCATTTGGTATCTTGATACCAAGAAGTTTAGATGCCTGTTTGAGCATCTTTTTATCGATAATATATATCGGCTCTACATACTTTTTTATCTGATTATGTGAGTGTAGAGCGATAGATATACCAATACCATTTAAATCACCAATACTTATAGCCACTCTTTTCATCTATCTCTCCATCAGTTTTTTCATATCAACAATAGCTTGATGTAGCCCAACAAATATAGACCTAGCGATGATACTTTGTCCTATATTTAACTCTTCAATAGTCTCGATATCTACTATCTCTTTCACATTTTGATAATTTAGTCCATGTCCAGCTGCTACACATAGACGATTTTCAACAGCTTCGCAAGAGAGTAATCTTAGGTTTCTAAGCTCATCATCTAACATCTGTTTTAACACTTTTCTTGGTAACTCTAGTTGCTCTATGGTGTGGTTTGTTCTGTTTAGATTACCATATAACATAGCGTATATGTTGGCATACTTTCCTGTGTGAAACTCTATCCACTCAACACCCAAGGCTGATGATAGCTCGATAGCCTCTAGAGTAGGGTCGATAAAGAGAGATACTTCAATCTCTTCTCTTTGGAGTCGTTTGATAGCATCTTTTAATCTTTGATTGTCTAAAGATAGAGCCAAGCCACCCTCTGTTGTAACCTCTTCTCTTTTTTCTGGTACTAGAGTGACTCTATGAGGCTTGAGATTACAAGCTATATCTATCATATCAGATTCGATAGCACACTCAAGATTGATAGGTAGTTGAGATAGTTTTATGATACGAAAAGCATCATTATCTTGAATATGCCTTCTATCTTCTCTTAGATGTATCGTAATCTGATTAGCACCTGCTAACTTACATATACCCAACGCATCAAGTGGGTTTGGCTCAGCTATCTTTCTAGCCTCTCGTAATACAGCAATATGGTCAATATTTACCCCCAGTAACATAAAACACCTCTCTATTTGATATATCTTGGATTATATCGTGAAGTGGGTTAAGGTTTGGTAGTTTTTTAGCGAATATAAATATGATACAATCTTTAATCCCTTTAATGGTAAAATACCGACAATTTTTTATATAAGGTAAGATAATGAGTAAAAGAGAAATTAAAAAAGCAGTATTGGCATACTCAGGTGGGCTTGATACAAGTATCATATTGAAATGGCTTCAAGATGAGTACAACTGTGAAGTTGTAACATTTACAGCTGATTTAGGGCAGGGTGAAGAGGTTGAACCAGCTAGAGAGAAAGCTCTTGCTATGGGGATTAAACCTGAAAATATCTTTATACTAGACCTTAGAGAAGAGTTTGTAAAAGATTTTGTTTTCCCTATGTTTAGAGCAAATGCTATCTATGAGGGTGAGTATCTTTTGGGTACTTCTATCGCTAGACCACTTATCTCTAAAAAACAGATAGAGATAGCAAAACAAACAGGTGCTGATGCTGTAAGTCACGGGGCTACTGGTAAGGGTAATGACCAAGTGAGATTTGAGCTTGGTTACTTGGCACTTGACCCTGATATAGCAGTTATCGCACCATGGAGAGAGTGGGATTTAAACTCTCGTACAAAACTACTAGAGTATGCTCAAAAACACGGTATCAATATAGATGGAAAAGGTAAGCCAAAACCATACTCTATGGACGCAAATCTACTTCATATCTCGTATGAGGGTGAGTGGTTGGAGAACCCATATAATGAACCAGAAGAGGATATGTGGTTATGGTCTGTAAGCCCTGAAGAGGCTCCTGATGAGGCAGAGTATATCACTATCGGTTATAAAAATGGAGACCCTATCTCTATCAATGGTGAAGAGTTGAGTCCAGCTACTTTATTGGAGAGATTAAACACTTTAGGTAAAAAACACGGTATCGGGCGTATCGATATAGTTGAAAATAGAATGGTAGGAATGAAAGCTAGAGGTTGTTATGAGACACCAGGTGGAACTATCATGTTAAAAGCTCACAGAGCTATCGAGTCTATCACACTAGATAGAGAAGAGGCACACCTAAAAGATGAAATTATGCCAAAATATGCGAAACTAATCTACAATGGACTATGGTGGTCAGCTGAGAGAAAAATGTTACAATCAGCGATAGATGCGACACAAGAACAGGTAAATGGTGAAGTTAAGTTAAAACTATATAAAGGTAATGTGATAGTAGTAGGAAGAAAGTCAGATAACTCACTATACTCAGAAGCACACTCTACATTTGAAGCAGATGAGGTTTATAACCAAAAAGATGCTGAAGGTTTCATCAGACTAAATGCTCTTAGATTTATCATAGAGGGTAAAAATCAACCAGAAAGAATTAAAGATTTGATAGGTGACTTATAGTCATC
>Ga0256828_1001792_pt1 | contig 13256 bp, 16 predicted proteins | sample CV88metaG_FD_185993 | JGI IMG/M metagenome (GOLD analysis project Ga0256828, IMG submission 185993) | Hydrothermal vent microbial communities from East Pacific Rise, Pacific Ocean - CV88 | ecosystem: Environmental > Aquatic > Marine > Hydrothermal vents | place: Pacific Ocean: East Pacific Rise... | reverse complement strand
TTCTCAAATTGGAGAATATAATGAAGATGTTGCAGCACATGATGCTAAATTTGAAAAGCAATATGCAAATATCAAAGGGCAAGATTTAGTTGATATGGGTGAATCTGTTTACTTGGTAGAGTGTGTAGCTTGTCATGGTTTAAAAGCTGATGGTAACAATGAAATTGATGCTGCAGATATTAATAAAAGAATTTCTGAAAAAAGTGTAAAATATGTTGTGAACCATGGTTCTAACAATAAGCTTTTAGGTATGGAAATGCCAATGCCAGATCGTAATGGTCTTTTCAATGCTACAACAGGTGCTCTTATTACAGATGCAGAGATTGATGCAGTTGCTAAATATGTAGGAAATGGTTTTCCATCTACAGATAAAGCTGGTGCTGAAGTGTTTGCTGGTGTTTGTTCTGCTTGTCATGGTGCAGATGGAAAAGGTATGGAATACGTTGCTCCAAATATTCACGATTGGTCAAAAGCATTAGTAACAAATGTTCTTGATAATGGTAAATCTGGTGTAATTGGTACTATGCCATCTATGGACAGACTTAATGCAAAACAAAAAGAAGCAATTACAGCATATGTAATGAGCTTAAAAGAAGGAGAGTAACATGAATGAAAATAGAAGTGTTTGGGCTCTTAATGGTTTAACTGGAGGACTTATTGCTACAGCTTTATTGTTAACAATATTAGCTGTATTGACTTTTTTCGCAATGAATGTTCAAACAGCAAACTCTCAAAACTATTATAAAATAGTTAATGAAAAATCAATCAAGATGTTTAGTACAGATAATGCTAAACATGTTGTTGATGTAAAAGGGGTTTAATTATGGAAAAAATTTGTGCATGGGGCTTAGTAATTATGGCAGCATATACTCTTTATGCGGTTGTAACTCCGAATCATCTTTTTGTAGGTTAGGATTACATTGAAAATCTTAATTAGAGGGCTTTATGCCCTCGTATTCCTCATTATGTATCAATCACAATTATCTGCAGAGTATTTATATAAAGATGATTTAATCTTTAATCCTAAGTTTACAGAAGAAGTAGAGCTTTTAGGTGAAGAGTTACATCAAAAGACAGGTATATCTTTACGTCTTATAATGCTTAGAGAGTTGCCAAATGGGCAAGATATGGTAGCTTATGAAAAGTCTATTCTTTCAAAGTTTACTGAACCAACTATTATACTTACATTTACAGAGTTAAATAAGCAAGTTGATATTATGGCAAACGACGAATCTTTATATAAATATTTTGATAAAAAAGATGTTTTAAGTCCTGTAGCATCTAAAGTACAAGCATTCCTAATGGGTGTAATGTATGCTAGAACTTGGAAAGACTTTAAAGATATTATGACTCATAGTAATGGAACTATATTACCATTACTAGGTAGTAAAACAAAAAAATATGAAATTTTAGGAAAATATTCTGGATCTATGTTTAATGGTTACATAGATGTAGCACAGCAAATTGCTAAACATAAAGGTGTTGAACTTGAACATGGATTTGGTGAAACAAATCAAGATATGCTTTTCTTTGTTAAGTTAGTGTTCTACGGTTTTATATTTTATGCTACCATTATGTACATAAGAAGAATTATATACAGAATGAGGCATAAAAATGAAACAAAGTAGCGGTAGAGCATGGCCCTATGCAATTGCTGGGGCAATTACAATTGTATTTGGATTTTGTGTAGCAACTATTGTTGTTACAAGTAAAGCTGATATACAAGAGAGTAATGATTATATGACATATTATCAAGATGCTGATGCTAAGGCAAATGATCTTATACAATCTCGTATAGCATTCAATAAACATTGTAAAATTGAGTACCAAGCTAAACAGCTTAATGAGAAGGGAACAACCTTAGAATATAAGATTACTGATCTTCAAGGAAACCCTATTAATAATGCAAAACTTAAGCTTCAAATTTCTCGTCCAGAAACACATACTCTTGATCAAAATTTAGAAAATCCTATTGTAGAAAATGGTATTTATAAATTTAAAGATATTAAGTTTGCTAGACCTGGTGTTTATAACCTAATAGCTAGAGTACAAGTGGGAGATTTAAGTAGATTTTACAATATAAAAGCAGATACACGCTATAAAAATTCATTTGAATTTTAAACTATGGATAGTTTCCAAACCATAGTACTTCCCTCTGCTCGTGCCATAAGGCATGAGCAACTTTCATTAGAACAAGAAACCCTTTTTTTACCTGACTATATAACAATGGGAGATTTTATCTCTAAGCTTTGTATTGTGAATGATTATGTCATAGTTGATGATGATACACGAACTCTTTTACTTCTAGAAGCAGCTAATTTTGAAAACTTTTCGAAGCTTCAAATAGAAAGAAACTTTTTTACCTTTACAAAAAATTCCTCTTACATATTTAAACTTTTTCAAGAGCTAAGTGCTGAGCTATATGATATTAATAATTTAAGTGGTGCAGATGTATATGATGAGTATGAAGAGCATATAGAGATACTTCAAGAGCTTTATAAACGCTATGAAAAGCTTTGTAATGAAAAGAAAGTATTAGATAGAATTTTTTTGCCTAAACTTTATACCTTCAACACAGCATATGTAAAAACTCACCCTAATATAAAAATTTATATAGATGGGCACCTCACAAATTTTGAATTTGAATTATTAACTACTTATGCTAAAGATGCAGAAGTTGAATTAGTGTTTACTACAAGTCGTTTTAACACTAAGATGAGAGAGAGGCTTGAGGAACACTCGTTTGAGCTCAAGATAGGCTATAAATACCATCTATCACTTACAAAAAAACAAATTCTTTCTCAAGAGAAAATTGCAAAGGTATCGATGCCAAAATGTGAAAGTTTTAGCGAGTCTCTTTTACAGTTTGCATTTGTACAACAAAAAATTTATGAGTATATTCAAAAAGGGTATGATGCAGAAAAAATAGCTGTTATATTACCAAATGAAAAAAGTGCACAGATATTAAGAAGTTTTGATGAAAAGGGTAATTTTAACTTTGCAATGGGGGAAAGTTACACTAAGAGTAAGATATATAAACTTCTTGAAGTGGCAACGAGCACTATTGAGCAAAAATCTAAAGAGAATTTTGCAAGATTACAAAGAGTAGGGGATGTGGTTTTTACTCTATTACTCCCTATTTATCAGAAGAAAAGCTCTGAAGTGGAGCTTTATGAAATTTTGGAATCTTTTTACGAGCTTATAGATTCAAAAGTAGAGTTGAAAATTTATAAGAATGAACTCCATAATTTTAAAAAAATAATTGAGATTATGTCAGATATGCCTGTAAAATCTTTGCTTAATGTGTTTCTTTCAAGATTAAGAGCAAGTACATTTGATGATGTCCGAGGTGGAAAAATTACGGTTATGGGTGTTTTAGAAACAAGAAGTGTGGCGTTTGATGGTGTGATAATTATAGATTTTGATGATAAGAATGTACCAAAACGTAGTGATAAAGATATGTTTTTGAACTCTCATATGAGAAAAATTGCTGGCTTACCTACTATGAACGATAGAGAGAATCTACAAAAACATTATTATGAGAGGCTAATAAACTCTGCTAAGGAGGTGGCTATATCTTATGTGTCATCTGAACAAAGTAAGGGCTCTAGATTTTTAAAACAACTAGGCATTGAGGAAAAAAACTTTTATGATGAGAGGGAGTATGCCTCACTTCTTTTTAATAAAAAAGAGTTTATGCCATATACAGAGCAGGAGATAACGGAGCCCTATAGTTTTAGTAATGTAAAACTCTCAAATAGCCGTTTAAAAACTTACCTAAGCTGTAAACGTAAATACTACTACAATTATGTGAAAAGATTAGCTGCACATGAGATACCTAAAGATATGCCTCAAGAGCATGAGATAGGAACAGCTGTACATGAAGCATTGAAAAATCTTTATAGTAAGAAAAATGCTTATTATGACAAAGAGGAACTCAAGCGAGATCTAGAAAAAGAGCTAGATAATGTAAAAGGTGAAAGCGAACTTGATAAATATCTTATATCTTTGCAAAAAAGAAAGATGGATAGCTTCTGTGAAATGGAAGTGAAACATTTTCAAGATGGTTGGAAAGTTTTGTATTGTGAAAAAAGTTTTGAGATAGAATTTCATGGAGCCACCCTTATAGGGCAAATAGATAGAATCGATAAAAAAGAGAATTTGATTCGTGTTTTAGATTATAAAACAGGCTCTTATAAGCTTTATAATAGCAATAATTTTACAGAAGCAACAGATTTTCAATTGGAATTTTACTACTTACTTGCTAGTTCTTTGGGAAATGTAGAGTGTGCCTTTTATGATCTAAAAGAAACACAAGTGGTCCCTGAACTTTTTTTAGAAGAAAAACTTGCTATTTTACAATCGCATCTGCAAGATCTAAAAACAGTAGAAGAGATAAACTTTCATAAATGTGAAGATACTAAAGAATGTCTTTATTGTCCATACACTCTTATATGTGGACGCTAAAGAGATATAAGCATTTTTAACAAGATAACTTATACGAATTTTTAATATATTTATTTATTATAACCATTTAACTTATTCCTAGCAAAAAAAGAATATAATTTCTTCAATTGTAGTCAAGAAGGATAAAAGATGACTTTTTTAGATGAAGATATTTATAATGCAGTAAAAAATTATATTCCAAAAGTGAGTGAATATGTAAATTCACATGGAGGAGGCATTGACCTTCTTGGTGCGAAAAATGGTGTTGTTTACATTAAGCTAACAGGTGCTTGTGGCGGTTGTTCAATGAGTTTAATGACAACAAAAATGGTAGTACAAAAAAAACTTCGTGAATTAATACACCCAGAATTAGTAATAGTAAATGTTGATGGTACTCCAGAAAATGAGATGCCAGAGGATGTATATGTAGAAGATGTAGAAGAAGAGACAGCAGAAAAAACTACTCTTCTTGGCAATGTTAAAAAAATAGTAGGGCTTTAATATGTTAGTTGATTACAAAGATAAAGAGCTAACACAATGTTACCAACTAATGGCACAAACTATTATTCCTCGTCCTATTGCTTGGATAGTTACACATAATAATGGAGTGACTAATATAGCACCGTTTAGTTACTTTATGGGGCTCTCTTCTGAGCCGGCTACTATGATAGTGAGCATTGGTCATAAGAGTGATGGATCAGAAAAAGATACACTAAAAAATATTAGAGAAACAGGAAAATGTACCATATGTATGGTAGATGAACCTCTTTTAGAAAAGATGCATTTTAGCTCTAAAGAGATGTCAAGTAAAGATAGTGAAGCTCAAGAGTTTGATATAGAACTTGAAAATCTTGTAGAGGGTTACCCTGCTATGGTAAAAGGTGTACCTAGTGCATTCTTTTGTGATTTTTATCAAGAGTTAGACTTGAAAGGTTCAAAAACAATACCTTTAGTTGTAGAGATAAAAGAGCAATATATTGCAGATGCAATTTTATCTGATAAAGAAAAAATTACACTTGATTATGAGCCAGTTGCAAGAGTAGGAAAAAGTTATGCTCTCTTAGGTAAAAAAATAGTACCACCTACAATTAAATAATGGAAAATTATTTACTCTATGGAAGTATTACTTTTTTTCTTTCTATACTTTTCTCCATGGGTGGGGCTGGATCTGGTGTAGCACTCATCCCAATTTTGAGCTTTTTGGGAGTAGATTTTAGTGTAGCAAAAGCTGTTGGGCTTTTTGCTGGAGCATCTACAACCATTACCTCTAGTATTATGAATATAAAACGTAAAGCTGTTGAGTATAGTTTTGTTATACCTATTGCTCTTATGATGGTTATTGGAGCACCTTTAGGCGCTTATAGTAGTGCCTTTATAGATGAGAACATTGTAAAGTTTTTCTTTATGTTAATGCTTTTTTATAGTGCAACAATGATGATGTTTTCAAAAAAGAAAGCACTCTTTCATATAGAATCAAAAACTCCCCTTTTTGTTCTTGGTGGAGTAGTCGGATTTATATCTGGCTTACTTGGTGTAGGGGGTGGTAATATGCTCATTCCTCTTTTATCTCTTTTAGGGTACGAACCTAAAAAAGTAGCTGTAGCTGTGAGTTTTGTAGTGCCATTTTCAGCGCTGGGATCTTTCTTTACTTATGCTTCTTACATACCATTAGATTGGGTACTTTTAGCTATTGTAGCAGTATGTGCAATTGCAGGTGGATATATAGGAAACTATATGATGCATTTTAAACTTAATCAGGGTGATATTAAAAAACTAATGGCTACTATTTTGTATCTTTTAGGAATAAAACTTTTATATGGATTTTTTCTTTTAGCTTCATTTTAAGTTTTTATGTTGAAGAGAACATCTACGAGTTTATGTTTGTAGATGTTCTTATATAAATACGAGACTCTTATTTCTTTTGTTCTAATCTTTCCATATTATCAAGATGTTTGATGTTTAGCTGTACAAACTTAAGTGCTATAAACACAACAACAGGCCAAGATCCATACCATACAAGTTCAGATATATATTCCATTTTCTCTCCTTAGTAGTGATGTGAGTCAGATTTGACTTCATCTATTGTTATTTGTGTAGCATCCATAGAGCGCCATATATAAACGATATAGCCTAGAACAACAGGAACAAGGAGTGAGACAACACTCATAACTTTTAATGTATAGAGACTTCCTGAGCTATTTTCTACACTAAGAGAACTTTGCATATCTACTAAAGATGGGTAATAAATAGAATTATGTATGCCTAAAATGAATAAAAGAACAGTTACTGCTAAAATAGTACCTATTCCACTCCACCAAATAGCACTCTTGTTTGTTTTTACAATACCAAGATAAACGCCATAGAGTAAACTTAGTACTCCAAGAACAATAACAATCGCTAAAAGTGGATTTGCAAGAAATATATGTAAAAATTTCATAGACTCAATACTCACTATAAGTGTAGAAGAATCATATACAAAACCATCTTGGAGTAATATAGTAATAAATACATAGAGAAATAAAACTAAAAAAGGTAAAAAGTTAGTAATAAGGACTTTTTTGACTCTTGAAGTGATACTTTGCTCATCTACATTATTTAAAAAATAAAGTGCTGCTTGTGTTCGTGAGAGAAAAACAAGCATAGCCCCAAAAGCAAGGTTAAAAGGGTTTAAAAGTGCTTCAAGACCATAGCTTTGTGTTGCCCATCTTGAAAGATTCATATCATTAACATAAAAGTTTGCACCACTAAAGAGAGTTGCAAGTGCTACTCCAATAAGAAAAATACCAAGTGTTCCATTTATGTAGAGAAGTATCTCATAAAATCTTTGCCCATAAAAATTATCTGGTTTTTTTCTGTACTCATAAGCTACTGCTTGAATAATAAAACAAAAAAGAATTGCCATCCAAACATAATAAGCACCACCAAAACTTACAGCATAAAAAAGAGGAAAGGCAGCAAAAAGAGCCCCACCAAACATAACTAAAGATGTAAAAGTAAGTTCCCATTTTCTCCCAAGGGAGTTTACAAGAACATCACGTTCATCCTCTGTTTTAGCAAGTGTGTAAAGGAGCGTTTGTCCACCCTGTACAAAAGTCATAAAGACAAACATAGCACCTATGATGCTTACAAGTAACCACCAGTATTGTTGTAAAGTTAGTAAGTCAAACATCTTAGTGTCCCTCCGGTCCGATTGAAATTTGTTTTAGCATAATTTTTACCTCTGCTATAAGGAGGGCTGTAAATAAAACGCCAAAGAGCCAGAAAGTAATCATAACACTCGTACTTCCGACATTTGATGTTGCCATCCCTACAGGAAGGAGATCTTGAATAGCCCATGGTTGACGACCAACTTCGGCTACAATCCATCCACACTCTTGTGCTGCATAGCCAAGTGGTAGTGTAATAAGCCCTAAACGCAGCAGCCATTTTTTCTGAGTAAGTTCATTTTTCATACTAAAGTAGAGTATGAGGGTAAAGAGAACTAAAAACCAAGATCCAGCAGCTACCATTATGTGAAAACTATAAAAAGTAAGTGCCACATCTGGTACAGCATCTTCTGGCTTTTTCAAGTAACCATAGCCCATATAGTGGGATGTTGCTCTAAAAGTTTTAAGGGCTTTCTCCATCGCAAGAGTGTTCCCCTCTTTTTTGTACTTTTTATAGTCACTTAGGGCTTGTACCGCTTGTTTTCCTATAATCATTTTCTCTTTAACAGAGAGTAAATTATGTTCTTTATTACCAAAAACGAGGTCATCTATACCGGGAACAAAGGCATTAATATCATGATAACCAAGAAAAGAGAGTGCTCCAGGAATTTCAAACATAAATTTAAAAGGCTCTTTTTCATCACCAATTTCTTTTTCGCTCTCTAAAAGACCAAATGCGACAATACCCGCTCTATCTTCACCCTTATAAAGGCCTTCCATCGCTGCAAGTTTCATAGGTTGATTGAGGGCTACTTGGTGTGCTGATTCATCACCTGTTGTAAGCATAAGAAGGGAAGTGATGAGTCCAAAACTTGCAGCCACTACTATGCTTTTTTTAGCAAAGGCAACATCGCGTTTCTTTAAGAGATACCATGCACTAATACTAATAACAAAAAGAGAAGCTAAAACATAGCCACTACTAATAGTATGTAAAAATTTTGAAACAGCATTCGGGTTAAATATAACTTCATAAAAATTTTCCATCTCATTTCTTGCACTATCTGGATTAAATTTCATCCCTACTGGGTGTTGCATCCAACCATTTGCTATAAGAATCCAAAGTGCTGAGAGGTTTGAGCCAATGGCAACAAGCCAAGTGGAAGTAAGGTGAGCTTGTTTACTTACCTTATTCCAACCAAAAAACATGACAGCAAAGAAGGTTGATTCCATAAAAAATGCCATCAGTCCTTCTATGGCAAGTGGTGCTCCAAAGATATCACCAACAATCCAAGAGTAGTTTGACCAGTTGGTACCAAACTCAAACTCCATAATAATCCCAGTTGCAAGCCCAATAGCAAAGTTAATTGCTAAGAGTCCCATCCAGTATTTTGTAATTTGTTTCCATTTTTCATCCATTGTTTGTACATAGATAGTTTCCATTATGGCTATGATAAATGTAAGACCGAGTGTAAGGGGAACAAAAATCCAGTGATAAAGGGCAGTAAGTGCAAATTGTGCACGAGAGTAGTCTATGAGTAGCTCTGTATGCTCCATTAGTTTTCCTTTGTAAGTTGTTGTAAGATGTAGTCGCTTCGTTCTTGATCTGTTTGGAAGTTCTCTTGCATAATATTTGGAAAAAAGAGCCACTTAATTACTGCGAACATAATAAAAAGTTTGAGTGCTATAAGGAGCCAGAGTGTTTTGCCAACTTTCATATTGACAAATCCATCATAATAAAGAGAGTAGATCCAGTGAAGTGTTTGCATTGTTTTAGATGTTGTTGTTTAGAAAGTTATGAACAACTTCATCAGCAGTTGTACCATGCTTTTGTCTGATTTTTTTCACTTTAAGCCCAATAGATTCTAGCGCTTCTTTCATATTTTCACCGACAGCTTGAACTAAAATGATGTCACAATCTTTTAATGCTTCTACATCTTTTCTATGAGAGTTTGTATGTTCTTCATACTCTTGATGAGAGTGGTTATGCTCATGATTGTGAGTGTGTTCATGATGTCCACCATCATGATGTTTGTTTGGAATGACTTCTATGAGCTTGTCATCTTCATAAATAGCAAAGTATGCAGATTGACCTGTACGCTTTACTATTGTTTGTTTGTCTTCATCGACGGCCAGTACTATTTTCATACTTTTTCCTTAAAAATTATTTTGAACATATGGGCAAATTATAATGAACATATGTCTGAAATATAATTAAAGTGGAAAATTATGTTGATTTGGTAAGATAATCTTAATGATAAAATTTATTACAGGCTAGTGTTTACACCCCTTGCCTGCGATATCTTCAAGACTTGATTCTTGAAACATTTTTTGCATAAGGTGTTTTGGCTCCATCCATTGGTCATGGAGGGCACATTTACAAACCCCATTACAAAAGCCTATGCCTAATACACACTGTTCATCTTTTATGGCATCATTAAAGATGTCAAGTATTTCGCTTACTATAATATCTGAAGTGGGCTTCTCAAATTTATAGCCACCCTCTCTTCCTCTTATAGAAACTACTAAGCCTGATTTTACAACTTCTGTCATAATTTTTGTTAAAAATTTATAAGGTATATCAAGGGCTCTAGCAATCTGAGTTGCATTGAGAAGACTAGAGTCTTTGTGTAATGCCATATAAGAAAGAATTCTGATAGCATACTGAGAACTATTACTGAGTTGCAAATATATTCCTTGTATTGATTTTTCGTAGTATATCATAATACTACTTGAAGGTAGAATTAAATTGTTTTTAGATAAAATTTCAATTACTACTTATAGGTAGAATAAAAAAAAGGATTATTTATGACTGAACGTATAACAAAAAGTATGGCAAAAAATATCTATTATGGTGGCGGAACTTTCGCACTTATGATATTTATTGCGCTTGCTTTTGATACAGTACATCAAATCCCTAAACGTTCTAATCAGCAAAATATGACAGAGAGTGTTGTAGCTGGGAAAAAACTTTGGGAAAAAAATGATTGTGTGGGTTGTCATACAATAGTGGGTGAAGGAGCATACTATGCACCAGAACTTATGAACGTTTACCAAAGAAGAGGTGCAGGAGATGAGCAAACTTTTAAAGCATATATGCAAGGTTGGATGGCAGCTCAACCTATGGATATACCAAATAGAAGGAAAATGCCACAGTTTCATTTAAGTGAAAAAGAGGTTAACAACCTAGCAGATTTCTTAATTTGGACATCTAAAGTAGACGCCAACGAATGGCCACCAACAATTGAAGGGTAGGGAGAATTATGAAATATAGTTCACAAATGGTCGCAAAACCATATTTTATTTTTGCACTTCTTCTTTTAGCAGGGGAGATTTTATTTGGTATTTTAATGGGTATTCAGTATATTTGGGGAGATTTCTTATTTCCACTTATTCCTTTTAATGTTTTAAGAATGGTTCATACAAACTTACTTATTGTAACTTTGTTATTTGGTTTTATGGGTGGTACTTATTACCTTATTCCAGAAGAAACAGAGTCTGAACTTTGGAGTCCAAAGTTAGCAATTATTACTTTTTGGATTTTTGCAGCAGCAGGTGTCGCTACAATTTTAGGATATCTTTTTGTTCCTTATGCTACATTGACTGAATGGACATTCAATAATCTTTTACCAACTATGGGACGAGAGTTTTTAGAACAACCACTACCAACGAAAGTAGGTATTGTTATTGTTGTTTTATCTTATATTCTTAATACAGCGATGACTGTACTTAAGGGAAGAAAAACAGTTATTACAACAGTTTTACTTACAGGTCTTTTGGGTCTTGCAGTATTCTTCTTATTTGCATTTTATGTGCCTGATAACTTAATCGCAGATAAATTTTTCTGGTGGTTTACAGTACATCTTTGGGTTGAAGCTACATGGGAACTTATTCTTGGAGCACTACTAGCATTTGTTCTTATTAAAACAACAGGTGTAGATAGAGAGCACATTGACAAATGGTTATACTTAATCATTGCTATGACTATGGTATCTGGAATTTTAGGAACAGGACATCACTTCTTCTATATGGGAGCACCTGAATACTGGTTATGGATTGGGTCTATCTCCTCTGCCGTTGAACCTGTACCATTTTTACTAATGATTCTTTTTGCATTCACTATGTCAAGAGAGAGAAAGATTCAACACGATAATGAAATAGCACTTACATGGGCTAAGGGTACAGCTGTAATGGGTTTCCTTGGAGCTGGAGTATGGGGATTCTTTCACACACTAGCACCTGTTAATATGTATACACACGGTACTCAATTAACTGCTGCACATGGTCACTTATCTTTTTATGGTGCTTATGTTATGATCGTATTTACAATTATATCTTATGCAATGCCAATACTTAGAGGTCGTCCTCATGGAAACTGTAAGAAAGCTCAAAAAGTGGAACTTGCATCTTTTTGGATGATGAATATTGGTATGCTTGGACTTACTCTAGCACTAAGTGCTGCAGGTCTTGTACAAATATTTGATCAAAGAGTTGGAACTGATCTTATTGGATTTATGGAATCTCAAGAGTCTATCGAGGGTATCTATATGGTTCGTTTAGGATTTGGTTTACTTGTATTTACAGGTCTTTTAACATACTTCTCTAGTTTCTTTGTAAAAGAAGAGGCATAGGGTCTAATATATGCTTCACTATTGGCTAGAGTTTGAAGAGAGTATGGGCAAAGTTTGGGATAAATATCTCAACAAGAAAGTTCATAAATTCGACGAAAATGCTCGAGTTAATTTTGAAGATATAAGTAACACTCTTAGTATTTTTCATCGCCTCTTAGGCGGTGAAAAAGCTAAAGAACTTAGTGTAACAGATAAACGTACACTTGAAATTTCACGTACACTTTTGGAAAAACTTTCATTTTTAGGTAAAGAATTCTTTCTTACATGGCAAGATGATAATTCACTTTATCTTCCCGCATCACTAGCTTACTTTAGTACAAAACAAGAGAATGAGATGCTTTACTATTGGCTTGTTGCAATGGCAATAGCTGTAGATAAAAATGATGCAAATATACTTTATCAAAATACAAAAGCAAGTGAGTATTTAGTACAAAAATATAGTGGTTTTAAACTATTTTATGAAAACGCCATCAATCAACTGACACATAAATATGAAGAGTTGTCATATCTTAAATCTTTACAAACACAAAGCGAAGAAGATTTAATAGATGCACATCCAAGCCCTTTATGGATCTACCCTTCAGCACTTACCCTGAAAAAAGCAAAAAATGGTGAGAGTGATGAAGAGGAACCAACTCGTGATGAGGGTGATGATAAAGCTGAAGAGCTACAGATGAAAAAGCAGACTGAGCAGATAGATGATAAGCATGAGACAGATGGTTTCTTGGCATTTTTACCAGAGTCGCTAATGAGCATCTTTGAACAAGTGAATGTTGATAGATGTGAAGATGATAGTTTTGATGAGGATGCCCTTTACCATGCTGAGGATTTAGATGAGATAACAATAGGGCAAAAACAGGCAAATCTCTCTGCTAGAATTAAGATGGATTTAGAATTACAAACAGATGATACTATTATTTACCCTTTAGGTAAGGGACACTTTGTGGATGAGTGGGATTATAAAAAGGGTGATTACCTTAAAAACTATGCAAGAATACTGCCTCATGTAACTATGAATGTAGTGCCGATAGAGCTT
>Ga0256828_1001791_pt1 | contig 13256 bp, 14 predicted proteins | sample CV88metaG_FD_185993 | JGI IMG/M metagenome (GOLD analysis project Ga0256828, IMG submission 185993) | Hydrothermal vent microbial communities from East Pacific Rise, Pacific Ocean - CV88 | ecosystem: Environmental > Aquatic > Marine > Hydrothermal vents | place: Pacific Ocean: East Pacific Rise... | reverse complement strand
CTTTAAAAAAAAATAAATGAATTCAATCAAAAAATAAAAGAACTAAACAAAATACAAAATGAGAAAAAACCAACAGAAGTAGAATCTATTAATGATTCTATGTTTAAATAAGGAGAAAAAAAATGAAAAGTTTTAAAGAATATGCACAAGAGATAAATGAGGCTAAAAAACCAAACGTAATGAAATTAGTTAATTCTTATAAAAAAGAAGCTAAAGCAAAAGATTTTAGTATGAGTTTTATGAAAAGTAAAGCCAAAGCAATACTTCAAGAATTACTTAAAGATTTTGAAGCTGAAGAAGTTAAGACTGCAGTAACTATGTATGTAAAAAAGATAGAAGATAAACACAATTCTTCAGAGTATGAAGACTTAATGTCTCAATTTGTTAATATTGCTTCTAAGGATATATAATTAAAAGTTAAGTAAATCTTTGTTATAATACAATATAACAAAACAAAAAAGGATACGAATGTCAAAAGACACAAAACCTCAAACAGTAATTAGTGTTATGAAGGATTCATACTCATCCGACCAAATGGTCGGATTTTCTAGTTATGTATTAAATAAGTATAAATTATCTTTTGATAATTTAAAAATTAAATATAAAGACTTAAAAGAAGTCCAAAAGAAAATTATGGAAATAGATAAAAATTTAACTTTAGTTGATTTTCCTATTACTATTTTTTACGATTTTTGGGTAATGGAATCTGAAGATAATTTCCTAACATTTGATAGTTACGAAAACAAGAAAAAAATCCAAATAAATTATTATTTTAACAATTATGAAAAAGCCAAACCAATTTTTGATGTAATTCAGTCTTTCCAAGATAAAGACGACGAATTATTTGTTAATATTTCAAATTTCTTTTTAACACCAGACAAACAGGTTAAAGCAAATGAAATGTTTAAAGTTAAAGATGATTTTGCTATTAATCAAGAAGACTATTACCCGTATTTAGATATTAATGAAATGTTTAGCCAATTTATGTTAAGTGATAGTAATATTTTATTATTAAGTGGTGAACCAGGTACAGGCAAAACTAGACTTGGTGATATGTTAATGCAATATCTTTTAGATGAAGCTGATTTACAAGAAGTTAAAAAAAGAAAAACAGTTGTAGAACATATTGAAGATAACATTATTGAAATTGATGTATTGGCACAAGAGTCTGAAGGCGTTAAAGTTGCTTATATAAAAAATGAAGAAATTCTTAGTATGGACTCATTTTGGAACATTTTACAAGAAGAAGAATATCATTTAATTTTTCTAGATGATTTAGATTTTTCACTATTACCAAGAACACAAAACATTAGTACGAGTGAAGATATTCAAAAGAATAAATTTATCAGTAATTTATTAAGTTTTACAGACGGTATTTTTAATGCAGGTAATAAAACTAAATTTGTTATTACAAGTAATAGAGATGTATCAGAAATTGATACTGCTGTATTAAGAAAAGGTAGAACTTTTGATATTTTAAATTTAAGACAATTAAAACATGAAGAAGCAGGTAAAATTTGGGTTAAAGCAGGATTAGGTATTGATGATTTTAATAAAGAATTCCAAGAAGAAAAAGTATTACAAGCCGATTTAGGAAGTACTATTATATTAAAGCAAAGAGCAAAAGAAGCTAAGAAAGAAATAAAACCTTATATTAATGAAGATGGAATTTCTGTTTATAACAAAATTAAAAACCCAAAAAAGGTAGGAATTTAATTTCTATCTTGTTTGATATAATCAAAATTAACAATATTAGAATTAGTTAATTTAATTTCGTTTATATATCTTAGTTCAGAATCGCCAATTTGTGTAGCATAAACATATCCATCAGAATCAACATATGCTGTAACTGCAATTGTATTCCAATAACTAACAGCTGCGTAAAATAATATAGCCAACGCAATTATTTTATATCCAGGTTTAGTAAGTATTCTGTTTATTATTTTATTCATTTTATATCCTTTTTGTTAATATATTATAACAAAAATTAGTTTAAAGTAATATTAAATCGTGTGGTTTATGTTTCTAAAAATATAAATAATACAAATAAAAAAGAGGTTAAAAAATGAAATCATTTAAAGAATATAGAGTTGATGAAGCTGCGGATAAAGTACAAGCAATATTAGAAAAAACTAAAGTTGCTTTAAATAAGTTAGTTAATAGTACACCTATTGATTATGAGATTGAGGCATTCTTAATGTTCTCATTAAGTTATGGTAGTCATAAAGAAGCCTTAGAAGATTTGGAAAATCTTGGTTCTTTTAGTTTCCAAAATAGTCCTGATGATAAATGGGACGAAGAAGGTTATGAGGGACCTGAATATGCTGACATTACTTGGGGAGATTTGGCTGATTTAGATTTAGGCGATATTAAAAAATATGAAAAAGCTATGGCAAAAGGTGAATCTAAAGAAAGAATAGAAAAAATAATTAAACAGATTGATGATATAGATATTAACTAATTAATAATTAAGTAATAATTGGTTATAATATAATATAAAACATAGGCATTTAGATTTAATTAGAAACATTTTATTAGTGAGTACAAAGGAAAGCAATAATATTTAATTTTTCTAATGTAAGTCCTAAAAATTAAAAAAAGACGTTGAAAACGCAGAAAAGGATTTAAAAATGAATAAAGCAGAATTAGTAGAAGCAGTAGCAGGTAAACTTGAGGTATCAAAAGCAGAAGCAGGTAGAATTATTGAAGATGTAGTTGGTACTATTATTGAAGGTGCAGTTGCTGGTGAATGTACAGTTCCAGGTTTAGGTAAAATTGTTAAAGTTGAAACAGCAGCAAGAAGTGGTGTTAGTAAACTTGGTGGTACTGAGAAAGCTTGGTCAAAACCAGCAGGTCATACTCTTAAATTAAGATTATCAACAGCAGGTAAAAAATTAGTATAGTAACATATACTAATTTTTAATAATACATCTAAGGATGTATTATTATTAAGATTTTTTATTGAGATTTTAATAATAATACACTATTTAATTTTTATGTTTTTATATTTTTCCAATATTTCGTTGGTTTTTTCTTCTCCCATAATGGAAATATATTCTTTTGCTAATTTTTCATTTATGTTATAGTGCTTCATTATAACTTTTAGATCTTTTTGTGGTAGAGTTTTTTCCTTTTTAGGATAATTAATAAAAGCAACTTTATCAAGAGTTGAATTTCTTATAAAATTATATTGTGCTTCTATAGGTATATTGGGGTTACAATTTAGTATGTTAGCTATATATATTGAATTTGGGTCATTTGAGACGTATCTTATTAAGAAAAAAGAATTCATACTTTTTATCTCTTCTGCTGTAGGAGTAAATTTTTTATCAACGGCTGACTTCATAACTTCATAAGAACTTCGTTTTTTCATTATATTAACTCCTTTTTTAATTAAATTTTTGATATAATAAACTATACCAATATTAAATATATTTATAAAGGAAATAATATGGCTGAATATTTTGATGTTTTAACATCTATAATTAATAAAAAAGAAATATCTGAAGAAGATATCGGTAAACATTTTGCTGGGTTCCCAGCAATAAAATGGCTTTCAATAAATCCTATGGCTTGCTATGCAGCAAATCAAATAAATTCTTGTAGGGGAAATAAATACATTCCAAATAGTGCAGAATATAGATTTTTAAAACAAGTAATTAAACTACCAAAAAATACAAGACTGTCTTTTGATAAAAACGATAAAGAAATGAAAATAATAATTGATAATTTAAAAGTTTATTTTAAAGCAGGAGTTACTACAACTATCGAATATATGAATTTACTAGGTGGAGAAAGACTAATTCCTATTTTGGAAAAAATAGCACAAATAAATAACACATACACAACAGATAAAAATATCTTGGATTTGCGAATGGCACTTGCTAAGAAAAATAAAGATTTACTTAAAATAAAAGGAAAACAATGAGCACATTAAGCGTTAGTCACACTGATTTAGATGGAATTGGTTGTCAAATTGCATTAAGACAGGTTTTTGGTGATATAACTAGAATGAATATTAGTTATAATAAAATAGATGAATATATTGAAATAATTGAAGATTACTGTTCACACCAGAAACCAACGAGGGTTTTTATAACAGACTTATCATTTACGTTTGAACAATTACAAAAAATTAATTATTTAGCAAAGAATAACCCAAATGTACATTTTTATTTTATAGACCACCACCCATTCAAGGAAGACTATAAACATTTATCTTTGGATAATTTAACAATTTTAATATCATCAAAAGCATCAGCCACAAAATTAACATATCTGTATTTAAAAAATAATTATAATCTTAAGTCTTCAAAGGATCTTGAAGACTTTGTTAATTATATCAATGCGTATGATATTTGGTTACAAGATACTCCTGAATTTAAAGTTGGCTTTGTATTAAATGAAATATTTTGGCAGTATAAAATACCACATTTTTGGGGTAGATTTAAAGATTCATTTAAACTCAGACAAGGTGATAAAGATTTATATAGAGACCTTATGTTAAAGAAAAAGAAACTATTAGGTAAATTAGAAAATTCCGGTAGAATGTTTAAACTAGGCGATAACGAAGTATTTATGGTTTTTCTTGATGATTTTAAAAGTCATATAACTTTAGATTATCCTGGTTTTAAGGTTTATGTTATAATTTCTAGTTATGGTGGAGCTTCAATAAGAGTTAGACATGATGTTAAAGATGCTGAAGGATTTAAAGACAGAATAGTTGAAAAAATACTAAAACTTGATAATATTCAAAATGCAGGTGGACATCCGAATGCATTCGGATGCATGCTAATTGATAATGACCCTCATAAGCAAGTAGAATTTGCTAAATCTTTATTACATATCATAGATGAAGAATTAAGTAAATTTTAAATATAATATAATATCGAAGAAAACCGATATAAAACAAATTGGATTTTTAGAATAAAAGGAAAAGAATGGAAGAAACAGTCCTACAAAATTTAATGTCAAATGACAAATTTTTCGCAAAAGCATATACACATCTTGATAAAGATTTATTTCAAACCCCGGAGAATTCCGTAATATTTGAAACTATACAATCTTATGTTAAAGATCATTCTGTTAAACCTAACCTAAAAGAAATAGGTTTAACAATTAAAGAATCTAATAAGATTAATAAAACTCTTAAGAATTCTACATTGGCAAAATTTAAAGAAATTGCCACAGATGCACCTATATCAAATTTAGATTTTATCTTACAAAAAACAGAATTATGGGTTCAAAAACAAAAATTAACAAGGTCTATTTTTGAGGCAGCTGATATTATACAAGCAGATGGAGCGTTTGAACCAATCGTAGGAATGGTTACTGAAGCTCTTCAGGTGTCTTTTGATACAAATACTGGAATGTCTTACCAAGGCTCAATTGAAGATAGAGCTGAATATTATCATAGAAAAATACAAGGTTTAAGCACAGGTATCCCAGGCATGGATAAAGCATTGGGTGGAGGGTATATGAAGAAAACTCTAAATTTAATCTCTGCTCCATCACATGGCGGTAAGTCTGCTTTACTTGCATCAATTTCTTCAAATATGGTTTTAGCAGGTAAAAATATTCTTTACATTACACTTGAAATGTCGGAAGAAGAAACTGCAAAAAGAATAGACGCAAACATCTTGGATATTGATATTAATGAAATGGTGAATACACCTATTGATATTATAACAGGAAAATTTAATAAAATTAAAGACCAATTAGGTGAATTAATAATCAAGGAATATCCTGCAGGCAGTTTTAATACATTGCATCTTGAAGGTTTAATGTCTGAACTTGCGGCTAAAAACTTTTTCCCTGACGCAGTTATGATAGATTATCTTGGGCTTATGGCTTCAAGTAGAACAACATTAGCAACTTCTGGTGGTACATATATGTATGTTAAACAAATTGCTGAAGAATGTCATGGTTTTTCAAAGAAATACGACTTACCAGTTGTATCAGCAGCACAACTTAATAGAAGTGCATTTGGGAATACTGATGTTGGTATGGAAAACATTTCAGAATCAATTGGGTTGGCTGCAACAGCGGACACAATGATAGCGATGATAGCAACAGAGCAAATGAGAGAACAAAATCAAGTTATGATTAAATTTCTTAAAAACAGAAATACAGGAATGCTTGATAGTATTATGTTGGAAAGCAATTATCCTAAAATGAGATATACAGATTTTGAAGATGAAAATGGTAGTTCATATTCTCCACAAGAATTAAACACAATGGAAGCAGAAACATTTGCTTCAGTTGGAATTGATACAGGAAGCTTCAACTTCGGATAGAATTAAAAGACGTCAAAAGGTATTAAGTTATCTTTTGATATAATACAAAACAAACAAAATTTAAAGACAACACCTCCAATAGGATAACAGGTGGCAAAACTTAAAAGGAAAATAATGGCAAAACTATATGAAAATGTGTTTAAGGCACGAAACTCGTTATATGCAAGAACATATGATACTGAAACTAAAGAAAGTACTTTAGAAACTATAAAATTTATACCTAAGCTTTATATCAAAAGCAGACAAGGTCAAAAATCAAGTAATTTTAAATCAATTTTAACAAAAGAACCTCTTCAAGAATTATCATTTAAAACAATGAAAGAATATAGAGACGCACAAAATCTATATAAATCAAGTAACATACAAACATTTGGTAACAAATCTCAAGAACAAGGTTATATAAGACAAGAATGGCCTAGACCAACTGAATGTGATCACGAATTTCATACATGGTTTTTTGATATTGAAACTCTTGTAGATGCTCCTGATGTACCTAAAGCAGTATCTAAAGATGATTGGAAACCCACATCTCACGAAAGAGCTGCTATGGCTAAAATATCTTCAATACAGATATATGATACTAAGTCTAAAGAATTTTACATTTTTGGTTTAGAAAAAGAATGGAAAAATGAAACAAATTTTACTTCTCCACACGGAAAAATAAATTATTGGCAAATGTCAAGTGAAGAAAATTTATTAAAAGCTTTTCTTGGGCTATTAAATAGGAGAAATCCTACAGTTTTATCTGGATGGAATTCAACAGGATATGATATCCCTTATATTACAAACAGAATTATTAGAGTTCTTGATGGTGTTGAAGATCTTTATTACTTTGATACAAATAAAAGAGAATGGAGATTTAATACTGAACATCTTAATGGTGGTTATGTACAACAACTTTCTCCTGTTGGTTTAATTCAACATAGAGAAACAGAAACAAATTTTGGTAAACAAGATGAGTTTACTTGGAAAGGATATTTCCTTGAAGATTATTTAGAACTGTATAAAAAATATACATATACAGTATTAACAAGTTATTCTCTTGATACAGTAGCAGGACATGAACTAGGTTCTGAGAAAGTAAATCATGATGACTTTGTTGATTTTGGAGATTTTTATAGAAATAGTTTTGATAAATTTATCTTATATGGTATTCAGGACGTTGCATTATTGATTGAACTTGATAAAAAATTAATGCTTTTAGGATTGGCTAAATTTATTGCTTATACTTGTGGTGTAAATCTTGATGATATTCATGGTACTTTAAAACAATGGAATAGTTTTATGTACAATAGATGTGCTAATGAAAATATGTTATTGCCTATTGAAAGTTCATTTCCTAGTATTGATACAACATTGCTTCAACACGCTGCTAATATGAGCGATCTGGATCCTGAAAGAAAAAACACTTTTGCTAAATTATTAGCTGATGAAGAATTACAAGGTCAAAGATTCGCTGGAGGTTGGACAAGAGGTACAGGTAAATTTTGGAAGTGGGTATTTTCATTAGATTATACTTCACTATATCCAAGTGCAATTATGTGGGCAAACATTGGTATTGATACATTGATTATGCCTCAAGATTTGCCTAAAGAGTTATTAGATTTAAGAGCAAAATATTTTATTTATTATGGTAAAGATACAGAACCTAAAGACTTGGGTAAATATGATTATGAATTTATTGAAAATGTGCTAAGAAAACCTGAAGTAGTTGAAGAAATTCGAAAAGTACTTGTTAAATACAATGTATCTGCTACACCTAACGGAATGTTTTTCAAAAAAGATAGAAGAGCTATTGCGTCACAGGTAATGGAAGATATGATAGTTCAAAGAAAAGTTCATAAGAAAGATATGAAAGGTTTTTATAAAAAAATTGAGGCCTTAAAAGCTAAAAAGATGAAATTATTAGAAGAACTTAAAAATTTAGACTAAGGGAGTTAAAATTTTGATAGATGGTATATAAATAATCTAAAAAGAGGTTGTCAATGAATATACTAAAAATATTTAAGGAAGAAAGTCTAAATATTATTGACGAAGTCAAGTTAATAGAATATATAGATTTTTGTAATAAACATGATAAGAAAAAACATACAAAATTTGAAACGGAGTTGCATCATATACTACCTAAAAGTATATTTAAAGACTATACGAATTTATCAAAAAATACCTGGAATGGCTCTTATTTAACATATCAGGATCATTATAATGCACATGAATTATTATGTTTAGCTATAAAGGATTATAGGATATTTAAGTCTCTAGAAGCAACTAGAAATAAGAATAGGTTTGGTGAAATCGAAGATAGTATGTTATATGCGTCTCTTAAAAAACAGGCTTCTATAATGCATTCTAAATATATGAATGAAATGATAGAATACGAAGGTAAAAAAATTAAGCGTTCCGAATATAATATGAGAAATTTTTCAAATTATATAACATCTGAAGTTGAAATAAACGGTGTAAAAACAACTAGAGCCAAAGAAATAGGTAAAAAATCCATGAATACCTTAAAAGAAAATTTAACTGAATATAATGGGGTTATAATGACAAGACTTGAAGCAAGACAAATAAAACGGGCCGAGAGTGCAAGGAAAAATGGTAAATGGTATAAGTTATTTAACGAAAATGATGAACTAGTTGGTGAATTCCCAGCCGTAGAGATACGAAACTTTTATAAGGCTTTAGAATCAACCAGTAAAGATAAACCATTGGGACATAATAAGAGATATAGGTTTAGAATAACTAAACCGGAATATATAGGTTTTTATGTTGAATTAATTAAGTAATTATATAATAAAATAAATAAAGGAAATTTATGGGTAGAAAAGAAGAAATAGAAAAAGAGTTATTGGAAATAGAAAAAGAACTGTTTATAGCCGAAGCGTTAGCAGACAAAGAAAATGTATATCAACTTGGTGTAAAAATTCTAATTAATAGTTATTATGGTTCTCTTTCAATGAAGGCTTCTGTATCAGCAGGGCAATCTGAATATTTTTCAACAGCAGTTACTTCAGTTGGTAGAATTGCTAATATTTTTGTTGGGCAAGAACAATGTAAAAAAGTATCTGAATTAACAGGTGTACCTTTAAAAGAAGAAATGTATGGTTTTAAAACAAGTTTAGATTTTATCGCACAAGCCGATACCGATTCTGTTTATTTAAGCATTGAAGAAGTAATCAAAAAGAAATTTGGAAATGATTATGACGATAAAATTAAATCTGGAGAATTAACAAAAGAAAGATTAATTGAATTTAGTACTAATTATATTGATAAAGTTGCGATGCCTCTTGTAAGAGATAAACTTGATAATGTGTATGCTTATGCAATGAACGCACATTTACCAGAAAAACTACAAGAAGATCCTGAGGTAATTTGTGATAACTTTATTTCAATAGCACCAAAAATGTATTTTGCTAGAAAGTGGTGGGATGAAGGAGTTACACTTGCTAAACCTAAACTTAAAGTTACAGGTTTATCTATGGTAAGAAGCTCAACACCAAAATTTTATAGACAAGAATTATCAAAAGCTATGGATATTTTAATTGATGGTGATTTACCAAAAGTTATTGACTTTTGTAGTAAAGTTGAGAAAGAAACTGAAGAACAACCACCTTCACAAATTTGTATCAATCAAGGAGTTAGCTCTTTAGATTATAAATGGGACGAAGTAAGCAAAAAATTTAAAAGATGGGTACCTGATAAAAATAAATTCCTATCTGCTCCTGTTAACTCAAGAGCTGCTTTAATTCACAACAAGTATATTAAAGATAATTCAATAAATGTTAAAGATATTGAGCCAGGAGATAAAATTTCATTCATATATATGAAAATGCCTAACATAACAGGTTCTAATGCTTTTGCTTTCCAAAACGAAAAGGTTTTTGATAACGGATTAAGAGATTATGTTGATACAAAGACAATGTTTGAAAAAGGTTTTATGACTCCAATAAAACTAATTACTGAACCTTTGGGATGGGACTTAACACCTGCAGACATGCAAATAGACGAAAACGAATGGTAAAAATTTACCATTCGTTTAAACTTAGTTTAAACTTCTTTTGTTATAATATTATATAAATAAATAAAAAGAGGTAACACAATGGGTGGAAATGTATTTAAAGGTAAAACACAATCAATAAAGTTGGAAAATATTCAACCAACTGTAAATTTATATTTCCAGGAATTGGCTAGAGTATTTCCTGGAAAGAAAGATATGTTCAATAATAAGAAAATGAAATATATAGGTTCAGTTGGCAAGAAACCTGTTTCTGGTGATATTGATTTTGCTATTGACGCAAGCACCATTGTTGATAAGAATTTTTCTGATAAAAGTATTCAAAAATGGGGTTTAAATCCTGAAGAAGTGAAAGAGCAAATGAAAGCTTATAAGAAAAGAGCAAGAACTGCTACAGATTCTGAATTAATGATGAGAGCAATGCTAAAAGGTATTGTAACAAAAATTAACGCTTATGCAGAAAATCTTTATTGTGATGAGAAAAAAATTACTGCAGGGAATATCTTTGGTTTATTTCCTCAGTATAATGAAGATGGAGAAAAGCTTGATTATGGTGTACAAATTGATTGGATGATAGGTGATTTAGATTTATTAGAATTCAGTTATTTTTCAGATAAATACGAAGGAAATGTAAAGGGTCTTCATAGAACTCAACTTATGCTGGCAATGTTTCAATATTATGGATATTCTTTTAATCATACAAAAGGATTAACAGACAAAGAAACAGGAGAAAAGTTAGCAACCAAACCTGCCGATATGGTTCCATATTTAGAAAAAGCGATGGGTTTAAAACTTTCAAAAAAAGTAATGAATAACTATTTTAAATTAGTTGCTAAACTTGATGAAATTCCTAAAAAAGATAAAGATGGTATATTAGATATATACTTTAGAATTTTATCTCATACAAGAGCAGATATTCCTTTAGATTTACAAAATGATTGGAGAAGACTCAATAAGAAAAATAAATATGAAACAAAATTTTTACCTGATGATAGTCTATTAAAAGAAAATGCAGGTAATACATTTAAAGAATATTTAGAGAAATTATAATGAAATTTGCTCAATACATTTGCGAAGCTGCAAAACCCAAACCAACGCCTCAACTTAAAAACCTTAAAAAAGAGGAATTATTACAATTCCTTGATACTTTTATACATAATATAGATGATCTTGATGTAACAGAAAAAATGGCAGGTCAAATGCTTAAAGCAAGATACGATGCCGAAAATAAACAAACTTTGGTTGCTCCAAAAGCACTCGATGGCTGGAAAGTTTATGAGAAATATAATTATCATAAAGATGTAATGACAGTTCTTGATAAATTTTTTAAACATGAAGGTAGAGAACAAGAAATCCATTTTGAAGTATTATCTGATACTGATGCACATGATTATATTGCATATAATCTTAAAGGTAAAGTTGTAATCGACTTTATGGGAAAATTATCTGATAAAGATAAAAAATACTTAAATAAAATTGATAAGAAAATTCACTTTATGACAAAGATGGATATTAAAATTAAACACACTAAAGGCATTGAAAGAATAGAAAAATTATTTAATACAAAATGGAAAAAAGAAATTGAAAGTATGAAAACGCTTAAAGATTTAAGAAGTTTAGTACTACCAGAAATCCAAGCTGAATTAGGAGATTATATTTCAAGAGAATTTAGAAGTGCAATTAATGGTTCAGACGCAGTTGAAGGCTTCTTTATGACAATGAATGGTAAAGGTATGAAAATACCAGCAAAAGCTTTTGCAGATTTACAAAGAATTAATGTAGGCGTTGTAAACATTATGAAAATGCCTATGAAAAAAGTATTACCTAGATTAGAAGATCCTGAAGACAGACTTGTGCAAGATATGATAAAATTTTTAAATAGCAATGCAAATTTAGAATTGGACGATGAACATTTATACAAAAGATTAATGAGTAAAGAGCAATCATTAGAAATTATAAATAAATATAATAAGAATGGTGATGCAGTTGAAATGTATAAAGCTATCAGAAAATTAATTAAATAGGAGAATTAAATGAGTGGTGTAACAGGTAACAATAAAATACAAAGTAGGAAAGATTTTAGAGAAATTTTAAAATACGCTAAGACTATTATAAAAGATTTTCCAGGTTTTGTATCTGTTGAACCAACAGGTTCATATAATTCTGATAAAAAGAAAACAACTTTTGGAGATATGGATTTAATCACTCATATAGACGGTGGTATATATGATAACGACAAAAAGAAAATAAAATCTGCATTAGCAAAATATTTTAAGCAAATGCCTGATAGTATCATTGCTCCTTTTGTATCAGCAAAATATATGGGTAGAAAATATTATAATTCAGGCGAAATTATTACAATATCATTACAAGTGCCAAATCCTAGTATACAAGCATGTCAAGTAGATTTTATGATAGCTATGGATGAAACAGAAACTAAATTCAAGAAAGATTTTCTTGATATGCCAGCAGCAAAACAAGGTATAGTTTTAGGTTTAGTAAAAACAGCCTTAATAGAACAAACACCAAATGCCGTTTTTAAGAGATTAGGAATAAGAAATGCAGATACAAACAAAATAGATAAAAAAGTTCAAGAATATGAATTTAATCTAAGTAGCACAGAAATTCAACTTAGATTGGTTACTTATGTTGAGCCAGGTTCTTTTAAACAGAAAAATAGAGAAATAGTTTGGCGTTCAAGAGATTGGGATAAATTACAAGTAATACTTAAAGACTTTGATTTAGGTTTAAGTTTTGATAAATTAATTGCCCAAGCAAAAAAAGTTCTTAAGAAAACAAGAAGTACGACAAGAATGGCGGGGGTTTTTAAATCTATGATTAGTATAAAATCAGGTGAAGTTGGTAAACAAAAAGGAATAGATAAACAAAAAGCGCTTGATAAAGTAGCTAAATTATTTGGAGAAAACACTATGGGAAATATGAAA
>Ga0256828_1001790_pt1 | contig 13257 bp, 15 predicted proteins | sample CV88metaG_FD_185993 | JGI IMG/M metagenome (GOLD analysis project Ga0256828, IMG submission 185993) | Hydrothermal vent microbial communities from East Pacific Rise, Pacific Ocean - CV88 | ecosystem: Environmental > Aquatic > Marine > Hydrothermal vents | place: Pacific Ocean: East Pacific Rise... | reverse complement strand
ACAAACTCCACAAGAATTAATGGAACACCCAACATATAAAAAATTACTGGAAGTTGTAAAAAAATATGATACTAAAGGAGAATTGAATATTATCAAAAATCATGAAGAATTATTAGGGACTCTTCATGATAAAAATTTTGAGCAAGATGATATTTATGATGATAAAAAAGATCTCAGTTCGTTTCTTGGAAAACTTTCTGAGAGTTTTAATAATGAGACAAAAGAAGATGCTGGTATTGAACCTAAAGCCCCATTGTATCCAAAAACATTGGAGGAAGTTCAAGAAGAGCAATCAAAAAAAGAACATAAAGAAAAAACACCAAAACAATTAGGTCAAGTTAGAGCAATGTCTCATACTACTCATTATCTTAAATGGAACATCACTGATGATTTGAGTTTAAGATATTTTTATTCTTTTGAAGATAGACCAGAACTTGCAGGAAAATATATTATTAAATCTCATTCGAAAAGAGGGTTTGATGTTCTAAACAATCAATCTATTATTGCAAGTTTCAAAGATCTTGCAAAAAATACACCTACAAAAGAAATTGTTGGTAGGGAAATTAAAGGTGAATATCATAAAACAATAATGACTCTTGATTTAAATGGAGGAATTATTAATATTGAAAATGTAATTGAGGAAAGAAAATAATGATGACTCAAATTGACATAGATAATGAAAAATTAGATAGCGAGTGTCGTAAAGACTTCTCGCTATTTATAGAAGAAAAGATAAATGATAGTGAAGCAATCGAAGAAATTCGAGAAGTTTTTAATAAAATAGAAGGAATTTGTTTTAAGTATGGTTGGTACCCAACGGATGATGAATTAAAAGAAATTATTTGTGAAGAAATATAAAGATGCATAAAAAATTAAGGAGGAAAGAATGAAAATTATAGACGAATATGATTCAAATAAATATATAGAAGTAAAAAAAGAGTATATTCATGCCAAGGGAGGAGATGGTACTCTTCTCAAGGCAATACAAATGTTTAAAAATAAAGGATTACCTTTTTTCGGAGAAGCTGCTGGTACTGAAAATTTTTTGATGAATCCAGCAGGTTCTTCTCCAAAAAAATTCAGTTATCCTCAAAAATTTAATCTAATAAAAGCAAAAATTACTTATATGAATCTGGAAAGAGATTTATCATCAATTGATGATCATTATGTTGAAAGAGAAAAAGAAATTCAGGCATTTAATGATATAATGATTGGTGGTGATATGAATTCTTGGATCAATTTTTCAATTCAAGATGAAAATAATATTTTCGGAGATTTTAAAGGAGGAGGAATTATAATTAGCACTTCTCAAGGATCTACTGGAATAAACAAGAATAATGGTGGAGTAATTATGCCGTTATCTTCAAATAATTGGAGTATAACTGGCGATAAAACAAATCGTAAAATAAATTATGTTGTTGAACCAAAAAAAATAATCATCGAATGTAATTCCAGAAATGAAATTGTATTATGGGGTGATGGTTCAAATAATATTATAAAAAATATAAAAAGGGTTGAAATAACAAAGGGAGATGAAGTCACATTGTTATTCAATGATTATAAAAGCTTTCAAAGAAAAAGGAGAATTTAATGAAAAAATTAGTTGTATTATTAGGATCACAAGGTTTGCTTGGTAAAGGATTGTATGAAAGATATTCAAAAGAAAATACTGAAATAATCACAGTGGATAATATCGATAATCCTCAAATTAACCAAGATGAGGATTATAATGATGTAAATTTAACAGATAAAGTTGCGGTAAATGATTTTATCAATTATGTAAAACAAGATATTGATGAAAATGATTATGATGAGGTTTCATTTCATTTTCTCGCAGCAAATCTTAGTCCTTTTGTATTAAAGGAAAAAACAGATTATTTAGTAAATGAACTCAAATTGATTCAAAATTTTATGCAATTCATAGAAACCAATTTTGGTATTGAATCAAAATATTTCTATTATAGCACAAGTGAAATTTATGGCAATGTAAGCATGATGGATGAAACAGGAATCATGAAACATGAATTAGTTGAGTCTGATACGTTTATGAGAGACAGATATCATGTTTTAAAAATTACTGGTGAGTATTTATTTAGAGAAACTTTAGAAAACAACAATAAAAATGGTGTAATTATTAGACCTTTTAATGTTGTAGGAAAAGACCAAAGAGATACTTTTGTAATTCCAAGAATGATAAAAAAAGCGGAAGAAGAAGGAGTGATTGAAGTTTTTGATGATGGAAATCAATCAAGAAACTTTATACACATTGAAACCTTTTCTGAAACAATTTATCGCATTGATGAAAAATGGAATGAACTCTTAGAGAAAGGATACTATAGTATCAATGTAGCCAATATTGTAAACGTTATCACGATGAACGAGCTTGCTCAAAAAATAGCAAATATATATAAATATGGTAAAAATAAAGAAGTTGAAGTTAAAAAAGTTCAAGTTGAAAGAAATCTAATTGGACAAACAGAAAGAGTTCCAAGTATAAGAAGAATTCTTGAATTCATTGATATTCAATTACTAATGCAAAAAAATATAGATAATATTCTAAAAGAGTTTATTCTTGACGAATAATTATTGCATGCATGGAATGAGTAAAGATATCTTAAATCAGATGTTTTTATTTCCAAAAGGATCAAAAATTTTCTTTGATGATGCATTAGTAAGCGTATATTTGTATATTGATGAGTTAAAAAAATTAAAAAGATTAAAAAATTTTACTTATATTTTACCATTTAATCCAGGGATAGTTCAAAGGGCTGATGAAGAAAATAAACCAAGAATATTAAATTATATTCAATGTTCTGAAGCTCATAAACTAGCAAAAGAAAACAACAATTTTCGTCATTTCATGACAACAAAGATAATTGATGAATTAATTACTGATTTACAGATGATTCCTGCTTTGCATAGTTGGGATCATTTTTTATTTGAGAAAGATTTGATTGTCGATATATCACAAACAATTAACTTTATTGAAAATAACCAAAGTTGGTTTAATAGAAGACATGTTTATTTTATATGGCCATATAATAAAGAAATTCCTGATTATAAAATTTTATTTGATTTAAAATTAAAAGAATTAAATAAAAAAGCTTTATATTTTGGGAATGATAGAATTGATGGACCTTGGAATTCATATTTTAAAGAAGACAAAAGATAATCAGAGGAGACGAAAGTCTCCTCTGATTTTTTAGTTGTTTTTATTTTTTATATACTAACAGTCTCTGTTGTGTCAGTGTCAAGGTAAGTTACTTCACAATCCGTTAAATGAACTTCTCCTTTATTATTATACATCTCTAAGTTATTTGTAGGGATTGTGATTTTACAATTTACAAATTCAATATTTGAACCATCTGATGCTCCAAAATAATCATAATCCATCCCTTCAAAATAAAAAGAACAGTTTTCAAAATACATTGTATCATTACTTGATCCATAATAATATCCGATATTTGATATTAATGTTTTTACTTGGATATTATCTTTAACCATTAAATTAAAGTTTTTAATTGTTCCTTTTTCTTTCGCAGATAAATCAAGATATCCTATAAAATCTCCTGTTTCCCCTGGATTTGATATTTCAATAGTTGTTCCTCTGAAATCAACTACTCCTATATCATAATAATCCCCATCAGTCCAATAAAATCCAAGATGAGCATCTCTATAATATTTCCCAACATTCCCTTCAAAATCGATTGTTATATATTTGGATACTATATTATCAATATAATCTGGTGCAAATGGTTGAAATGTTTCATCATAATCAGGGTAAAGCATATCAACATATACCAAAGTATATTCAGGAATAATGTCACCCGCAGTTGCTAACATGCTCAGAGTATTTTCTTTTAGAGAAGTCCCAGGAAATCCTGTGATTTCTGTAGTGAATCTAGAAACTGAACCTAATTGTTCTCCTTCAAGTATATACCATCCTCCTCTTTCGTAAGACGCTTGTTTTATCCTAGTGAACACAACAGGTGTTTGAACCCCATTAATTGTAATTACTACATTTGGAAAATTTCCTAAGAATTCGGTTCCTGTTGGGATATCATCGTCTGTGATAGTAACCTGAGTTCCGTCAAAATCAAACTGAGATTCATCCAATCTAGTCAAAGCAAAACTATTATTGGAATCTTTGTAATAAATTAGATTATTCTCAAACTCCAAAATTCTAGATGAATCTAAATTCAGCGCTTTGGGTTTAATTTTAATTTGTATATTTCCGCTTTGGAAATTTTTAAATATTGGGCTCCCATTGATTTCATTATACGCTAGTATCGTTTTTATATCAAAACTTATCATTTGTGTATCTCCTTTTGTTTGATGTATATTTTTGTTGATGTATATTTTTGTTGATGTATATTTTCCAATCCATTTTAGATTGCTTGAGAATAATATCAATGTATTCTAAAATAGATCTTTGATAAAACTAAAAAATTTAAACTAAGTTATTTATTTCAGTTTAATTTAATATCGAAAATAGATTAAGTTGATATTATTCTCATTCAAACCATTTTCGATTGTTTTTTTAAAAACACAAAAAATAAAGGAGCATTGCTCCTTTAATAAGAATAGGGATCTTTTAGATTATAAAATTTAGTGTATCTTGTTGGAGTATTGTAATCTAAAAGAGGATGTCTTTCCCTAATAACAGAAGCCATTCTTGGTTTATTCTCAAATATTTTTAATATATCTAAAGAGAGTTTTCCTCTATCATGTTGTTGTTTAAATGCTGTTTGTATTTTTTTCAAATCATTATCATTGTAAAACTTATTTCCATCTACGTTAGGAAAAGCTTGTCCTCCAATAACATTCCCTTCTTTTTTTAATTCTTCGAATTTTTCATGAGGAACAACTGTTGTTTTTGGAACATATGTTAAAATATCTTTTCTGTCTTCAGGATTCATATGTTTTAATGGTATTTTTGAAAGCATCTTTACAATAGGATCATTTGATCCTGCTCTAGTTAATGATCTCGAAACATTATCAATAACATTTGCTTTTGCTTCTTTTCCTAATGTTTTATTTATTTTAACCTTTTTACTGAGAAATCTAAGTTTCTCTGCAAATAGATCGCGATATTCTTTATTTCTGGGAATATTTTTATTTAATAAAGCATCGTTTTTATGAGGAGATTCTTCTATTACTTTTAATTTTTTCAAAGAATTTTCATTAATATATTTCATATTAATCCTTTACATAATCCAAAGATATTTATCTGGAGGCATTTTGTCTAAAGTATCAATTACCTCTCTCCGAATTTCTTTTGCTTCTTGGAGCAATTCTTGAGCAGTCAAATCAACTTGACCAACTGGAGTTGCAAAACTTTGATATTTAGTTCTTATTCTAGCAATTGCCCTCATTATATCTGCAGTAGCGAGCTGTTTAAAATAATCATATAAATCACCATGAATTGTTGATGGAGAATTATGTATACACTCAAATTTTACAATAAAATCTCTTGATATCCAGAGACTATTACTACTCTTAATTAATTCAATTTTATCCGGAGGAAAAAATTCATATGAATCTGTAGCAAGCACAGTTGATTTTGCTTGAAGCATATAATTTTGTCCAAGTAGATTTGTAATATCCCCGCTATATAAAGTAGCAGAAATGTTTTGATTATAATCAAGAATATCTGGTTTTGCAATAATTTCTAATATTTTTAAAATTCTATAATCAAAGTTTTTAATTTGATAAACATATGTTGGTTCTGTTCTAATCAAATTATCTTCATCTGTCACATAATAATATCTAATTAAAGGCGAGTATCTAGAAAATAATGGAAGAGTATGTTGTTTGATTATTTCAATAATTTCATCGTCAGATAATTCTAAATCAAGAACATAAGCTCCCATTTCTAATTTTATATAATCGAGGACATTTTCCCATGATTGCCATAAATTATCCATGTTTTATCCTTTTAATTTTTTGTATCTTCTTTTTAGCAGCATTACTTATATAAGAATTTTTAATTACTATATTTTTAGAAGGAGATTCTGAGTTCATTGGGGCAATTGGTGCTCCAATAGACATACCTGTATTTTCTTTGAGTAATTGGCTATATACACCAGATTTTTTCATTTCTAATTTCTGTTTTAAAAGATCATCTGCACCAAGATTTCCTTTTCCACTGAGTTTCCTCATCATTTTAACATCAGCAGGAGCGTGGTATATTTCCTCGCTTCCAGGTTTAAATGCTATTTTATTTTCAGAAACAGTATCATCATGAATTGTTTTATTAATTTCTGTTCCAGTTGATGTTTTGGTTTCTTTATACTGTTTTAATGTTTCTGACGGTGATTTTAACATCTGATTTAACATTAACGCTTTTCTTGCATCTATCATTTTTATTCTCCTTCTTTTTTTAACAATCTGCATGTTTTAATTGGAATAATCAATCTAAAAATAGTTCCTTTTTCGCTAGTAAAAAATAATTGATCATCTCCTGTGTAATACTCAAGTAATTGTTTGCTTATATACAATCCAGTTCCTCTTATATCTCTTACATCAGTTTTTGTTGTAAAGTGAATGTTGTATATATTGTCTTTAACTTCTTCAGGAATACCAGTTCCATTATCAAGAATTTCTAAAGTTAAATAATTTTGAGAGGATATTTTCTTTTCAATTTCAATTTCTTCTTGAAAATCTTTTATTTTGGATATTTCAATAACAGTTGCTTTAGCATCTAATGAATTTTGAATATGGTTAATTAAAACATTCAATAAAATTTCATTTGGCATTTTGTCCAAAATACATTTTTTTAATTTTTCATCAATTGTATACCTGAATTTATATTTTTGCAACATATAAAACATATTTAGGCTTTGTTCAACAACGTCGTATACTGTAACCTTTTCTTTACTTTTTAACGACTTAATCGATTTAGTTAATTTCATTGTACTATACATGTTTTTTAATGAAATATCTGCTAACTCTTTAAGTTTTTTTTGTTCTTCATATAAATTTTCTTCAAAATAATTAAAATAAAAATTATCCCTTGTTGAATAATGACATGTGCAGTTTATTGCTTGTAGTTTTTTTAACTTCAAAATATGTTGCAAATAATCCCAGTTTTTATTTTCAATTGCTTCTGTCATTATGTTTAACATTTTATCATATTTAAGTATAATATTTCGCAATGAAATCATAGGAGTTTTTAATTCATGATGAAGATTTTCTGTAATCTTTATAATAATTTTATTACTAAGAAAGTTCTTTTCATTTTTTAAATTAATAAGTTCGTGTTTTTCTGCGTCTATAAATTTTTTTTGAAGAATAGTTTTTAATATATGATAAAACCATATAAACACTCCAAAAAACAATGTATTCATAAATAAACCGAAAAGCACAAAGTTTCCTATGCTTATTCCTTTAATAATAATAATCTCTTCTTTATTTTCTGGAATTTTTACTTCTTCATACGCAAATAAAATTCCTTCATTATTAAATGCTTTTTTTGGTATAATAACTAGCTTATCAATTATAATTGGTTTTTCTTTCGATTCATATTCTTTTACTATATGATATTCTTCTTTAGCGCTTTTTATGTGTTCATTTATATAATATATTGAAGATATATTTAATGAAGTAATTAAGAAAAAATACACAAATAAAATAGTATGATTCATTAAATTATGAATTGTTTCTATATTCGAAGGAAGCATATGTTGATTTGAATAAGGTGTGTCAACCATAATTTCGTGTTCTTTATTATTTTTTATTTTTCTGTCTAATGTTTCATTCATTATTTTCCTTTAAAGTAAAGAATTAAATGAAATCGAGCAAATTAAATCTCGATTTCACCATCCTCTCTTTCATATGGTTCCGTTTCAATATTTAATAATGAATAAAATGCATCTGTAATAGTATTTATTCTTTTATCATCATCAATATCTTTATCAACAAAAAATATTCTTTTTTGTCCTTTGCATTTAGAAGACATTAAATCCTGTATTTTATTGTATTCTTCGGTTGCACTACTTAAATTACATCCAGTATAAAACACGATAATACATTTTTTATTTATTTCGCAGATGATTTTTGCTATATCAATTCCATCTAATATTTGAGTCTCTCCATTATCAAACGATATCCCTCCAAAAACAATATCAAGAACTGCTATGTCTATTTTTTCTATTTCTTCTTTATTAACCAATGATGTCTGTTTTATCTCAAAAGGAACCATTTCACCTGCAAGTTTTTCAACTTTAAAATTTGTATTTAACTGAATAATTTTATCTATTCTTTTTAAAATTTTATCTGATACTTGAACGATAGAAATTCCTTGAGTAATTAATTTAATATCTTGCTCCATCATATTTAATGAACCAAAATTATCGTCAGCAAGCAATACTAATTTTTCACCTTCTTTTTTTTCAAAAGAAATAGTGCTAATGTTTTTCTTGAATTCTTTTTCTGTTTCATGAGCAATTTTTTCAAATTTATTATTAATTTTTTTATATTTGTCTAATGATATTTCAGACCTTCTTTCTATTTTTTCATCAGATTTTTCAGAAACATTCATTTTTTTATTTTCTTGTATTTTATTATATCTAAACATTTTAATTATTAAATCTATAAGACTTTTCATTTTACAACCTTTGGAGCTGTTTTGTTTATTAAATTTACTGAATCACTATAAACAGTTTCATCTATTTTATGAACAACTACCATTGTTCCTAATAAAAACATTATCCCTACAACAAAAGTTAAAAATTTATTATTTATCACCCAATCAGATAATTTATCTAAAAAACCTTTTTTTGAAGCATTAATTGGTTTAGAATCTTTTTTCAATTCTTCGACCATTTTATGCAGTTCTTCAATTGTGTATTTTTGATCTTTTAATATAATTAAGGTTTTTTCTTTATAATTTAAAAGTTTATCTAGTATTTGATAAACTTTACTTCTGACGCTTTTATTATTTGTCTCAATATTTGAGCTCAAAAAAATAATTAATTTTACGACGTCTCTAAGTTCTTTATGTTCGTTTGAATAATCAATCAATTTTTCATAGAACTCTTTATCATTAATATCTTTATTTTCTGTAAAAAAATTTAAAATATCAGTTTTTAGCAGTTTTAATTCGTTTTCGAGTTGCTTTAATTCATCTTCAGTTATTTTATTTTTTGGTATATTATCCATGAACCATCCTTCTTTTTTTTCTCTTTTTTCTTGCTCTTGGATTGATTTCTTTAGCGGAAGGGCGTCCTCTCTTTTTTTCTTTTATTAATATTTTGTTATCAGGAGAACCTATCATATAAGAATCTTTTTGAATTACTTGGGATACTACTCTGATCTGTCTATAGAAGGCACTAATTAAACCAAGTTTTTTTGTAATCTCTCTATGTTTTACAATATCATTTTTCAAAAGATTTTCGAAAAATTCAAGTTTTTTTACAAATAATTCAACCCAAACATATAATCTTTTGTCATTAACTTCCCTTTCTTTAAATTCTAGATATTCCTCAGAAGTCATCTCAATATAGTCTTCAAAATCAGGTACTCTTTCTTTTTTTAATTTTACATGATTTTCTTTTGCTTGTTTTTCATATTCTCTTAAAGTAATCTCTATACTTGAAAATTTTGCATAAATTATTTTAATTAATTCTTGGGCTTGTTTTTTTATTTCTCTTTGATCGTCTGCATTTGTTGATTTTAAACGAGAATAATATGTTTCAAAATATCTCGATAATTCTTGAATATCATCAACATCTTTTTTTATTTTTGCATTATAAAACTGAACATTCAAATCAAAATTTCCAAAATTAATATCAGTTGCATGTACATTATAGCTGAGAGTTATCTTATTCATTGTGTTCTCCTAATCTTCTAAATATTTATTAATATATTCATTAATATCTACCTGTTGAATTTTGAATTCTGTAATCATTACTTTACTATTTATTTTAAAAATTTGTTTAATTATTTCTTGTCTATAAAAAACAAGAACATCAGATGATGCATTTGAATCATTTAATATAATAGTTGATGGTAAATCAGAAATATCCAATTCGATCGCTTCATAATTTCCATAAATTGGTATATAGAAAGACCACGCTTTAGTTTTAAAACATGGTCCTATATCAGGAATTAAATAAACTTCACTTAGATCAACATCAAAAGCAAATGTTTTTAGTTTTAATCTTCTTGAACTCATTTTTTAGCTCCTTTTTTCTTAAACCCAAATATTTCTTCACCTAAACTCATGATTAAGTTTTTATCAACTTTATATCCTTCAAAACTATCAATAATTTTTCTTTTTGAATAAAGAATGTCATGGATTCTTTCATCTATTGATTTCTTATTAATTAAAAGATATGCACTGACATCTTTTGTTTGTCCTATTCTATAAGCACGAGCAATTGCTTGAGATATAATTTGAGGATTAAACCATAAATCATAAATCACTACATTATTTGCACTTGTTAATGTAATTCCCGAATTCCCGGCTTTAAGCATAATAATAAATACATCATATGTTGAATTATTCTGAAATTCTTCAATCATAATTTTTCTTTTCTGAGCAGAATCACTTCCAGATAAAGTTAAAACTTTTGCTCCATCTTTTTCTAGCTCTTGTTTTAGATATCTTAATGTCCCTGTAAACTCAGTAAATACAACCAATTTTTCATTTTTATTTTTTATATCTTTATATAATTTTTTTAATCTTAATGTTTTACTTGGTGTAATATTAACCAATGTTTTATCACTCAAATGAGCTATAAGTTCAGGAGGGAGTTGACCTGGATACGAAATTGCTTGTCTTAGTCTAAGGAAAGCAATAAGAAAAGTATTTGCACTATAATAATCGTGGTTGTTTTCAGCCATCTCTTTGCTAATAATTTCATTATATATTTTAATTATCTCTTTATATAATTTTTCTTCTTTAGAAGTAACATCAATAAATTCATTAATTTGATGTAATTCTGCAGAGAGATTTTCGTTAGATATTTTTCTTTGTAAATAAATAGGATCAATTGCTTCCCTGATTTTTGCAATGATTAGTGTTTTATTATTTCTATATAATTTTCTTAAAGTATAGAAAAATTCATATGCTGTGTCATTTATAACGTGAATTAAACTAATTAAATCTTCAATCTTATTTTCAATAGGAGTACCTGAGAGGATCAATGCAAACTCTTTTTTAATCTTAAAAGCGCTTTTGAACATTTCTGTATTTTTATTTTTGATTTTTTGACCTTCATCTAAAATCAAAATATCCGTCTCTGCTATATTTTCTCTAATTGCTTTTTCATAACTGTAAATAAAAATTGTTTTATTGATTTGCTTTTTCATGTTAGAATTGAATTTACCAATTTCATTTTCCCACACAGACAACACTGAAGCAGGACAAAGTATTACTACTTTTTTATATCTTTTAGATTCCTCATAGATTCCACTAAGAAAAGCAATTGTCATTAGTGATTTTCCCATGCCCATACCATCAGCAAGAATTGCTCCTGGTGCCCCATTCGAATATAAATTATAAATCCAAGATGATCCTACTTCTTGATGTTCTTGTAGTTTAGCTTGGAAATTCTTAGACTTCTCAAGCATCTCCAAAAATTTATCATTTTTTTGATTTTTGTATTGCTTGAAAGATTGAAGATGTTTTAAAAATTCTTTCATTTTTTTACCAAGAAACATTTCAACGATTTGCTCTTGATGTTTTTTCATCTCTTCAAGATTAAACACATAATAATTATTTTTGTATTTAAAATAATTTCTATCTTCAGTTAAAGCATTTACTAATTCTTTAATAAATTCTTTATCTTTCAAAATAGCTAATCCACCAACAATATCGTTTGATTTAACATATATTAATTCAGTGCTAGTTGACGTTTGTATTCTGAAGTTTGGAAATCTTGAAAATACTTTAATTAAATAATCAAGAGAAACTTTTGGATGTTCTCTTTGAGAATAAAATTCATCATAAATCATTTGCATAGCTTTTTCTTGATCAGGATGAACTTTAAGCAATTTTTTATATTCAGGCTCGATGACAAAACCATTAATTGCTTTTGCTGGAACTGTAAAATTATCAATTCCTTGATATTTAAATAAAATAAAATCAAGTTGAAATGTTGGATTTGGTTCTTTTAGTTTTTTATCAATAGTAGTTGCTGTTTCAGTCAAAGCAATTTTTACATCTTTTATTTTTCCATCAATATTAACTATTTTTTCTCCAATTTTAAACCCCAAAATAGCTTCTATTTTTTTCTTATCTGCTTTAGATGCTCTTGAGTTTGGTAGAAATTTGATATAAATGTGGTCTTTGACTAATTCCCAGAAATCTTTATATTCAAGCAACCAAAGAGGGATATTTTTTGGCTCCATTCTAAATAAATTTTTTATTTGATTATTACTGAGTTTTGCTTTAGAAGCATAATCTTTATATGTTTTTCCTGGATCAAAAAAATTAGTTTGGATTGTTGTTGATAGATCAGGGAATTTATATAATTCTTTTAATAATCCAAATTGAATATGCATTTGTCTTCTTGGTGCGTTAGGTGTCTTTGTCATATACATAATTTTTTCTTGGACAGAAATGATGTATGAATAAGGTCTCGCATTTGGCATATTACTCATAAATTTTTTCCTTTTATTTTTTTATTTGCGGTTAGTATATTTGTTACTTTTGAGTTTATGTTTATTTTAGAACTTTACTTAGTTAATCTGATATTGAGATAATAAAAAATATTAGGAGGTGCAATATGGCACAGTATACGATGGAATATGTTTACATATTCAAAAAAAATAATAAAAAAATCACCTTTGAGTATGAAGGAGACACAAAAAGTCTCCTGAAAACAATAAGAAGAAATGTAATAATTTCTGGCCAAAAAGAGCATAGGCCGGAAATAAAATATATATCTAAGGACAAAAAGATTGTCCTAGACTTCAGAAATACTGAGGCGATTGAGAGGGCGATTGAAGAAACTTTCTCAAAATAAGATCATTCATCACGAATGGTCTTATTTTGCTTAAAAAAAATTTTTGATCCAAAATGGATCAAAATTGATATTATTATCACAACAATCAAAAATAGAATTAATGTAGACTAAAACTTTTAAACTAAGTTATTTCTTTCAGTTTATTTTAATATCCATTTTGGATTGTATTGATATTATTCTCAAACAATCAAAAATGGATTGTTTTTTTAAAAACACAAAAAACTTAGACGTTTCAAAAAAAACTCTATAAAAAAATTTGATCCAAATTGGATCTAAGTTGATA
>Ga0256828_1001789_pt1 | contig 13257 bp, 9 predicted proteins | sample CV88metaG_FD_185993 | JGI IMG/M metagenome (GOLD analysis project Ga0256828, IMG submission 185993) | Hydrothermal vent microbial communities from East Pacific Rise, Pacific Ocean - CV88 | ecosystem: Environmental > Aquatic > Marine > Hydrothermal vents | place: Pacific Ocean: East Pacific Rise... | reverse complement strand
CCCATCTCTTCACGCACACGCTTCATAGCACGACACTCTAAAGCAAAACCCTCTTCATAACGAGGATGAGCATAACGAGAAGCACCCCGAAAACCTATCATAGGGTTATCCTCTTTAAGTTCAAACACCTCACCCCCTAAGAGTGTTGCATACTCATTTGATTTAAAATCACTCATCCTTACAACACACGGTTTTGGATAAACACTCGAAGCGATTGTAGCCACACCTTCAGAGAGTGTTTTTACAAAGAACTCCTCCATATTATCATATGCTTGTGTCAGTTCATAAAGTTGTTTGCGTGTTGCTTCATCCACTTTTTGAGGATATTTTAACGCCATAGGGTGTGCTTTTATATACTCATTGATGATAAATTCCATTCGTGCAAGACCTACACCATCAACAGGTAAAGAAGCAAGAGAAAACGCTAAATCAGGATTACCAAGATTTATCATAATCTCTGTTTGTGTTTTTTCTAAATGGCTTAAATCTGTTTTTTCTATTGTAAAAGGGAGTTTCCCATCATAAACAAATCCCTCTTCACCCTCAGCACAACTTAATGTTATTTCATAACCATCTTTGAGTATATCTGTAGCATTATTACAGCCAACAACAGCAGGAATGCCAAGTTCACGACTTAAAATTGCAGCATGACAAGTGCGTCCCCCTTTATTTGTAATAATTGCACTTGCTATTTTCATAATAGGTTCCCAATCAGGGTTCGTTGTATCAGCAACTAGCACTTCACCAGCTTGAAAAGTATCTAAGGCACTAACATCTTTAATATAATGTATTTTACCTACACCTATTTTTGTACCTATAGCTTGACCAGTTACTAAAACTTTACCCCTCTTTTGAAGATGATACACCTCAAGAAATGTCCCTTTTTTTTGAGAAGCAACGGTCTCGGGTCGAGCTTGAACCATATAAAGTTTTCCATCTATACCATCTTTTGCCCATTCCATATCCATAGGTTTATGATACCCTGCTTTTTTAGAATAGTGCTCCTCAACTTTAATAGCATAATCAGCAAGAACCATAATCTCTTCATCACTTATACAAAAATGGTTTTGCTCTGCTTGTGTTGTAGGAATGTTTTTTGTGTATTCAACAGCGATATTATCCAAATTAATCGTATCTGTAAAAATCATCTTTTTTTCTTTAGAACCTAAAGAGCGTTTTAAAACAGTACGAAATCCTTTTTTATAAGTAGGTTTATGTACATAAAAAGCATCAGGATTTATACTTCCTTGTACAACATTTTCACCAAGACCTAAAGCAGCATTGATAAAAACAACATCATTAAACCCTGTTTCTGTATCAAGAGAAAACATAACACCACTTGCACCAATATCACTACGAACCATTTTCATCACAACAACAGATATATAGACTTTTAAGTAATCAAATTCATTATCATACTTATAATGGATGGAACGATCTGTAAAATTAGAGGCTAAACATCGTTTATATGCATCTAAAAGTTCTTGAGCATTAGTAATGTTAAGGTAAGTGTCATTTTGACCAGCAAAGGAAGCTTCTGGAGAGTCTTCAGCAGTAGCAGAGGAACGAACAGCAAGGGAAAGTCCCTCACCATATTCCTCTTGAAGTTGTGTATAAGCTTGTAATATATCGTTTTGTAAATCATCGGGAATGGTACAATTATAGACAATATCACGGCAAAGTTTACCCTGCTTTTGTAAGCTATCTACATCATTAATATCTAAATTATCTAACGCTACATGTAACTTTTCTAAAGCACCGTTAGCTGTGAGTATATACTTATATGCACTCGCTGTAATGGCAAATCCATTAGGTACACGTACACCTTCACACTTAAGGTTTTGGTACATCTCCCCTAAAGAAGCATTTTTACCACCAACCTCAGCAACATCATCTATATTTATCTCTTTAAACCATCGAATGTTTTGCATTATAAACTCCCTATTTCAAATAGTCTGTATTCTACTCTTTTGAGAGTAAACAAACTATTGAGTTATATCAAGATTTATAACTTTTTCGTATGATTTTTCATAAAAATAAGTATTAACTTTCAAATATGTCAAATGCTGTTTTTGCATTTGCCATCACTATACTACTTTGAGAATGTTTTACTATACGAACTAAGTAAGCAAGTTCCTCTTTTGTACCACCTAGTTTTTTTAGCATTTTTGTTTGTTCAAAAACACACTCTTCACTGCCTAAAGCTATAGCAGTAGCAAGTGCAATCATCATAGATGTTTTTGGATCTATTGGATTTTTTTCATCTTGAACACTAAATTTACTACTCATTGCTTGTTCTACTAAAAATCTTGGGTCTATAGCTTTTGCACTATTTAAACTCTGAGGTAAAGCCCCCATCTTCTCAGTCATCATCTTTTCAACTTGTTCTGGTGTTGGTGCTTGCATTTTTTTCCTTTGTATTTTAATTTTTATAACCTTAGCATAAATTATCTAATAATTAACTCATTAAGCTTTTTTCGTATCATCTGTATCAAATATATATGCATATATAGGTATATAAACGAGTGTTAAAAGCGTTCCTATAAGTAGTCCACCTATGGCAACATCAGCTAATGGACTCAATCTTTCTAATCCAACTGCTTGTTCAAGTGCTATAGGAATCATCCCTGCAACAGTTCCAAATGCTGTCATCATAACAGGTCTAAAACGCACACGAACTGCTTCTTGCGCACTTTCAAATGGAGACTCTCCCTTTTCTCTATAACTTTGATAAAAATCGATGAGCAATACTGCATTTTTAATGATAATACCAAAAAGGAGTAAAATACCTAACAAACTTGGCATACAACTCGGTTTAGCAAAAAGAAGCATACCCCATGATGCACCAATAAGAGAAAGTGGTAACACTAAAATCATAATAAATGCCATTCTTACAGATTTATAAATAGCAATAAGTACCATCAATAAAATAATAACACCCAACCCTATAGCTTTTAACATTCTTTGAAAACTATCATGAATTTGAGCAATATCTCCTGTTTGTGTTGTTACTATACCATCAAGTGAAACATTTTTCAAAGCTTCTTCAGTATCATCCGTAAGATGTGTTACTGGTCTTTTTGCTCTATATCCATTAACATCAAGACTATAAAGCATTTTATCTCGCTCTATTTTTGCAAAAGTCAGATGGCGTTTCAGTGTTGCAAGTTGTGCAAGAGGAATCTCTCCACTTGGTGTTGCTATTGGTAAAAGTTTGAGTGTTTCTATATTTTGAGCAAATTTTCCTTTAAGGTAAAGTCTAACAAACTGTGTATTCATAGAAGTTAAATTTGATGCTAAACCTATCACTTCCCCTTTTATAGGAAGTTGCATAGCAATCTGATAGGGTGTTACACCATAACTTAGTGCTTTATTTTCATCAATATCTAGTTCAACTTCCATAAAATCTTTATCCCAACTTCTTGAAACAGAAGTTAAACCGTGAACATCTTGAATAAAATGTGCTACTTTTTGAGCATTTTCACTTAATCCATCAACAACAGGAGAACTCAAACGAACATCCACCGTTGCTTTTATACTCGAAAGTGCTGTCGCTCCAAAATCAAAAACATCATTTCGTTTAATACCTTCAAGATGTGCTATCTTATCTCGAATAATATTTTCAAGTTCCCATACAGTTTGTTTTCTCTCAAAACGGTTCACAGCATTAACAGTTATTGTCGCTTCAGCTGGTAAGTTACCACTACCAAGACTTAAAACTCCTGGTTCTGTACCAAAAGCAACGGAACTCATTTTAAACCACGGTTGTTCTTTAAGCCAAACTAAAAGAGGTTGTAATTTTTTCTCTGCACTATCTACTGTTTCATTAGAACTAAAAGCTACTTGTGCTTTAATGATACCAGTATCCATAGGTGGCATAGCATCTTTTCCTATAGTTGGCATAATGTTTTTTAAACTTAGCATTAAAACAACAAGTACACCTACTGTTAACATAATGCGTCTTAGTATGCGAAATTTTCCATTAGAAAACTGAATAATACCTTCATAAGGTTTTACTAAACGCCCTATAGTATTTTGATAAAATGACTCAAAATACTCTTCTACTTTTGTTTTACCTACACCATTTTTATAAAGCCATTTTGAGAGTAATGGTATAAAAGTGATAGATAAGAACCAACTAACAATTAAAGCAATAATAAGTGTTTCAATCAAAGGTTTAAAAATTTTCTGAGGAAATCCACCTATAAACATTAAAGGAAACAATATTGCTATAGTAGCAACAGTTCCTGCAAAAACAGGGCTTAAAACCTCTTTTGTCCCCTTTGTAATGGCATCTTCAAGTTTTTCATGCCCCTCTTTTAAGTGCCTTTCAATATTTTCAAGAACAACAACAGCATCATCAGTAAGCATACCAAGTGCTAAAATAATCGCTGTATAAATAACAATATTCAGTTCACCACCCGTAAGCCAAATAATTGCTATAGTAGAGAAAAAAACCATTGGTATAGAAAGTCCAGCAGCTATAATAGCTCTAAAATTACCAAGAAAAATCATAATAACAATTAAAGTATAAATGATAGCATCTCGTAATGCTTCAAGCATATTATCATTTGCTTGTTCAATTAAATCTCTTTGTGTATCAGCTATTTCAAATTTAATATTTGGGTACTGAACTTTAAGTTTTACTAACTCTTTTCTTGCAGCCTTACTAACATCAAGTACACTACCACCTGGTGCTCTTTGAATCGCTAAAGCAATAGCATCTTTACCATTACCGATATATCCACTTGTTCGTTTTTTATATGACCATGTTACATCTGCAATATCACCAAGTCTTACATTTGGCATAATTTGAAGTTGTTTTAATTTTGTAACATTATCTTTTTCACCATAAAAAGTTACTGTATAAAAATCACTTTCACCTTTAATAAATCCTATAGGTATATCTCTATTTAATACACTAATAGCCTTTGTTATAGTTTCAAAATTTACACCATAGCGTTTTGCCTTGAATGGATCTACTGCTATATTTATAGCACTTTCATATCCTCCAAAAACCTCCACATTTCCAATAGTTTCATTACTTAAAAGATGAGGTTTTATAAAACTGTCTGCAATTTTACGAATATCTGCAAGTGTAATAGAACTATTTTTCGGACTCAATGCTATAACATCAACAGGAAGTGTAAAATCTCCGGCCGTATAGATAGCAGGATTTACATTTTGAGGTAATTTTGCCTTAGCAATAGAAAGTGCATTTGCTACATCAACAGCTGCTGCATTTAATCCCTTTTTATATCCAAAATCTGCCTTGACGATAGAAAAACCAGCAACATTAACGCTACTTACATCAGTAACAAGTCCAAGTCGTGAAATCTCTTGCTCAATAGGCTTAGAAACAGTAGAAGCCGCTACTTGTGCTGTAGCCCCTGGTACTTGTGAAATCACTATAACCTGAGGAGGATTTGCATCAGGAAAAAGATTTTTAGGCAGTGTTATAAGCCCTATCACACCCATAATAAAAAATGCCACTATAAGTGCATAAAGCATATAGGGGCGTTTATAGAAAAAATCAAACATCAATCTACTCCTTTACTTCTAGTGCATAACCACTAGCCAAACGCAGTAAAATATCTGGTTTTGCAATTACTATGCGTTTACCTTTAAGATTTTCTGCTATAACGACACCTTGTTCTGCACTTTGTACAACATGTACCTCTTGTGCATGTGCTTTTTTCCCATCCACTACAAGTACATAGCTTCTAGCATCTCTATCAAGTAAAGCATCAAATGGTAAGAACATTGCTTTTTGATTAAAAACAACTACATTTACTTCAACTCTATCACCACTTGTAAGCTTACTCTCTCCTGTATAAACTTTATACTCTAAAAGACCATGAAAAGTACTTCCTAGAGCTGTTGCACTATACGATTTTCCAGCAAATTCTACTCCTCTCATAGGAATATTATTTGGAACACGAACCATAAGGTAAAAACCATTTTTAGAACTAATAGCTACAAGAGGTTTACCTGGTGCGCTTAACGCTCCTCTATTTGAAAAAGTTTTTGCAACAACACCATTTACTGGAGAAATGATAGTTGCATAAGAGAGATTATTTTTAAGCTCTATCTCTTTTTGTTTAAGGGAAGCTAGTTGTGCTTGTGTATTTGCTATCATTGTCATCTCTTTTTGAGATTCTTCAACAGAAGCACCTTGTACTTTAAGAAGTTCTAAAGTTCTAGCATGTGTTGCCTCAAGATTTTTAAGTGCTATATCAGCTGCTTGAAGTTGTTTCTCTATACTAATAAGAGAACTTTTTATAGAGGTTGTATCTAGTTCTACAACCACTTCCCCTTGATGAACACTTGAACCACTTGGTTTTATTTTTACGATACGAGCCGAAATTCTTGATGAAAGTTTTACATCTTTGTCATTAGAAACTTCTGCTAAATAAGGTAAAGTTAATTTTACTTCTTTAAGTTTTGGCATAAGTGTTTTTACCACTATCGGGTAAATTTTTGCCTTTGGTGTAGAAGCATCCTTTGCTCGTGCTTGTTGTACAGCTTTCACCCCACCGATACCTAAAGCAGCTACAACTGCTAGACTTATACTTACTTTTAGTAGTGTTTTTATCATTTGACCATCTCCTCAATATTGTTTCCATATATAACAGCTAACTGCATTTGTGTTTGCCATTGTGTTGCCTCTGTTTTATAAAGGTTTGCCTCTTGTGCTACTACTGCATCTTCATAACGAAGATACTCTTCAGTTGAAAGTCTTCCACTCTTATAATTTACCTTTGCTATGGCTAAAAGTCTTTTTTTATTTTCAACACTTTGCGTATAGAGTTTAAGTGAATTTTCTAAAAGGGGTAAAGAATCTTCTAACATTTTTGCTTGCGCTTGAAGTTCTTCACGCACTTTTTGTAGCTCTACTTCTGAAGATTTTAACTCCACTTTTGCCAAAGAGAGAGCATTATACTGCTTCATAGCAAGAAGAGGTACATTGAGTACTATACCTATATTGCTATATACTTCATTAACATTATTGTTATTGTTATACGCTTTTGCTTTTGAAAAAGTATAGCTTCCATGTGCATATAAAGCAGGATAGAGTTGCTCTTTTTGTACTTTTACATTAATTCTATTTGCTTGAACTTTTTTTTCTAACGGAAGTAAAGAGCCAAAATCATCTTGATGAAAACTTCTTACATGTAACATAGATACAGGCGCTTTTAAACTTATTCCCGTAAGTGTTTCTATAGAACTTATAAGCTTTTTCTCTTCTAAAGCAATATTATTTTTTGCTATAGCTATTTCATTTAACGAATCATCTATCTTATAGAGTGCCGATGCTGGAGAACGACCATTTTTCACCTTAATCTCTAAAGTTTTTTGTGTTACTAAAAGTGATTTTTCTTTTCCATTTAAAGCTTTTTTAAGTGAAACAAGATAGGAGAAATTAGCATTTGCACCAACAATGACAGCTTCATTTTTTAAGATATTGAGTTTCTTTTTCGCTCTAGCACTCTTATACATCATCTCTGCTTTTTTAGCAGAAGTATAAAGAGACTTAACAAAAAGAGGCATAGTAAACTTTGCACCTGCTCTATAAATATTTTTACTAAAAGGTTGTGCTACAGTTGGATCTTGAATCATAGGAAGTAGCTCATTTGGGGGAACAGGTAACATTCCTGTTGCTTCATTATAATGATCGTAAGAAGCAAATAAATCTATTTTAGGATACAGTGAAACATCTAACATCTTTTTTTGTAAAACACTTTTTTTAACCATTAAAGTATCTGAACGCACCTGTGCATGTTTTTTAAGTGCATAAAAAAGTTCAGGCATACTTTGTGCCTCTAACAACCATGGTATAGCCATGGCAACTACTAATTTTTTCATCTATTTAACCTCCAAAGATTTTTTTACAGTTTGAAAAATATATTGTGCAATCTCATCTACAGAACATTCACTACATGTATCTAGTGTAGCATCTGCAACTACTGCTTTTTTACGCAATGTTTGTGTTGTAACCATTAAATTTAAAGAACCAATAATCATAAAATGTACAACCATAGCAATAGAATGACAGAAAATACCATGCTCTTCACCACGCTTTAAAATATCACTTAAAAGTATAAACAATTTTCTCATACTTACAAAGATCATTTCCGGAAGATGTGCGCCACTATCACTTAATTCTCGTAACAATAATGCGGGAAAATAAGGATTAGTAAAGGCATAATCTGCATATGTTTTTATAAAATTTTCTAACTCCTCTTCTATATTTTTTGCATGATTTTGTGTTGCTTTTACCTCATCATAAATGGTATCAAATAAGCCACTCATAACTTCCGTATAAAGCCCTGCCTTGTTTTGAAAATAATAGTAAATCAATGCTTTATTTACCTCACTTGCTTCAGCTATATCATCTATAGTTGTCGCATCAAACCCTTTCTTTGAAAAAAGCATCTTCGATTTATAAATAATTTTAGCCTTTGACGCCTCTGCATCTCTTTTTTGTCTTGACATAATGTACTCTTTCTCTTTTATAACTAACCGTTTAGTTAATTATAGCATACTTTTTTCAAAAAAAATGTTTGTTTTATATCAATATAGTATTTAATGTAGAATGCTACAATGCACATTAGCTAAACTTGGAGAAGAGATAATGATAACGATACAATCGTATGGAGCAACACAAGAAGTAACAGGTTCATGTCATATACTTACAGTTAATGGTAAAAAAATCATGATAGATTGTGGTATGTTTCAAGGAGAAGAGGAGGAAAAAAATACCAAAAATTTTGAATTTGATCCTTCAACTATTGATTACCTACTTATAACTCATGGACATTTAGATCATGTTGGGCGTATTCCCAAACTCATAAAAGATGGTTTTAAAGGTACTATATATGCTACAGAAGCCACTATGGATTTAGCTTATATCATTCTTATGGATAGTGCAAAAATCATGTCAGAAGATTTTACAACACGCTATAAAAAAGCACTCAGAAAAAATCGAACAAAAAAACTTTCAAAACCACTCTATAATCCTTTAGATGTAGAAAAAACATTTAATACCATTACATGGGAAAATCCTTTATATAATACTTACTATGATATATGTGAAGGTATAAGTTGTGTCTTTCGTGATGCTGGACATATTTTAGGTTCTGCATTTATAGAACTTTCTTATACAGAAAATGGTAATTCAAAAACAATCGTTTTTTCTGGAGATATAGGTAATAACAATAAATTAGTTTTACCAAATTTACAAAAATGTTCTAAAGCAAATTATCTTTATGTAGAATCAACCTATGGTAACAGAGAACACCAAAACATCAAAAAAACAATTAAAGAGTTCAAAAAAATCATTATAGATACACTTCAAAACAAAGGAAATGTACTTATCCCCTCTTTTGCCATTGAACGCACACAAGAAATTTTATGTATATTGAAAGAGATGCATGAGAACAAAGAGCTTCCAAAATGTAAAGTTTACCTTGACAGTCCTATGGCAACAAAGGCTACAGAAGTTTATAGAAGATATACCCAAAACCTCACAATACAATGTCAAAATAATCTACAAAATGATGGTGCTATTTTTAATTTTGAAGCACTTACTTATACCCTCACTCCTGAAGCTTCTAAAGGTATCAACGATATAAAAAGTGGTGCTATTATTATAGCAGGAAGTGGTATGTGTAACGGAGGTCGTATTGTCCATCATTTTAAACATCGTATATGGAACAAAAAAAATGCCCTCATTTTTGTAGGGTTTCAAGCCTATGGAACACTTGGTCGAGAAATTGTTGAAGGTGCTAAATGGATTAACATTTATGGTGAAGATATAATTGTTAAAGCATCTGTTCATACCATTAATGGTTTTTCAGCACATGCAGATCAAAAAGGAATTCTTCAATGGATTAAAAAAATTAAAAAACTTGAAAAAATATTTTTAATTCATGGAGAAAAAGAGAGTCAAGTCATTTTAAAAAAAGTACTTGAGAAAAAATGTAACAAAGAAGTGCAAATAGTTAAATATGGAAAGAAAATTAAACTTTAGCTATAATTACGGAAATTTTTTTAAAGGATATATATGGGATTAGCAATAGGCTTAGTCGGACTTCCAAATGTAGGTAAATCAACAACTTTTAATGCCCTTACAAAGGCACAAAACGCAGAGGCAGCAAACTATCCGTTTTGTACTATAGAACCAAATAAGGCAGTTGTTCCTGTACCGGATAAAAGACTTCATGAGCTTGCAAAAATTGTTAATCCTGAACGCCTTCAGTACTCTACTTTAGATTTTGTTGACATCGCTGGTCTTGTAAAAGGTGCTTCTAAAGGAGAAGGTCTTGGAAATAAATTTCTTTCAAACATTCGTGAAACAGAAGTTATTTTACAGATTGTTCGTTGTTTTGAAGATGAAAACATTGTTCATAATGAGGGAAGTATAGATCCTCTTCGTGATGTTGAAATTATCGAAGGTGAACTTATTTTAGCAGATATAGAAGTTCTTTCAAATCGTATAGATAGACTAAAAAAACAAGCAAAAGCAGACAAAAGTGCAAAAGTTGTTTTAGAGATGGCTGAAGAACTTTTAGAGTTTTTAGGTGATGGAAACTTGGCAAGAAACTTTGATAAAGCTGATAGTGATGAGTATAAACAACTCAATCGTGAAGTGAGATTTTTAACTGATAAAGAGATTATGTACGGTGCAAACACTGATGAAGATGGTCTTTTAGAAGATAATGAATATGTAAAAGCGCTTCGTGAACATGCTGAGAAAAACAACTGTGAGCTTATCAAACTTTGTGCAAAAGTGGAAGAAGAACTCATTGGTCTTGAAGAAGATGAAGCTAAAGAATTTCTTGATGAATTAGGTGTTGAAGAATCAGGATTAGAACAAATCATACACAAAGGTTTTAGTAAACTTGGTCTTATGAGCTACTTTACAGCTGGTGTTAAAGAGGTTCGAAGCTGGACAATTCGCCAAAATTCTACAGCCCCTCGTGCAGCAGCAGCTATTCACAATGATTTTGAAAAAGGCTTTATCCGTGCTGAGGTTATCGCTTATGAAGACTTCATAAAGTATGGTGGTGAAGCGGGAGCAAAAGAAGCTGGAAAAATGCGTCTCGAAGGAAAAGAATACATCGTTCAAGATGGTGATATAATGCACTTTAGATTTAATGTCTGATTAGAAGAAACTACAACTAACTATAAAAGCCAATAATTACGGGCTTTTATAGAATCCTATGGTTATAAATGACTATAAATATTGATAACCTTTTATAGTAGTTTGATACCTAATTTGATACCATATATTTTTAGGGTATCAATTTTAAAGGATTATTATGAATCAATACGGAATAAAACTAGACAAATACCACACAGCTGGTATCACTTACATAATTACCAAAACAACAAATATTACAAAATCAAGATTATCTAAAGATGGCAAAAGTATCATCTCTACAAATATAATACATGAACATCCATTTAAGTTATCAATTAGAGCTTCTAAACTTGTTGATGGAAAACGGAAAGTAAAAAAGAAAGTTATGGAGTTTTCAGCAGATACTGCATTTACTAAAGCGATAAAAGAAGCTATTAATCTTTATGACCAATTAATGTTAGAAATTGAACAAGGATTAAAAGTTCCAAAAAAAGCTTTAACAGTAGATGATATTTGGAATGAATATGTCGAGTTTAAATCTAAAAAAGGTGGTGCTGATGAGATTAGACTAATTAGTCAAGAGATACCATTTTATAATAGACATGTAAAAGAACACTTAGGAGAAAAAACATTAGAGGAGCTTGTACCACAAGATATATTAAATTGTAGAGAAGCAATGATTAAAGGTGATGGTAGCCCTTATGCTATAAAAACAAAATTAGGAGTTAATCTTTGTATAACAAAAGTATATAAATACTACAACTTTACTAAAGGAAGTAATTTATCTAATCCTGCAGAGGTTGTTGGTGATTTTTATCCTAAAATTGATAATGCTAGAAAATATGAATTAACGATAGATGAAACTAAAGAATTTTTTACTGCTTTATACAATTATAATCATATCAAATTTAAAAATTTTTTTATATGGAGTATGCACGGTTTTAGAAAAGGCGAAATAATGCAATTGAGGTATGAGTGGATAGATTGGGATAAAAAAACTATTACTATACCTAAAGAGTTTACAAAAGCACGATTTGAATGTGAGCATAAACTCACCCCTCTTCTCTTTGATACCATTGATACCTCAAAAAAAGATGGGTATCTATTTAGTGCTGATAATAGCAACTATAAACCTCTTAGTACTACAAGTGTCAATAACCATTTTCACAAAGCTATTAGAAAATTACCTTATGATAATCTTCTTTTGCATCAATGTAGAAATGCTATTACGAAAGTTGCAAAAAATGATGAGAACTTTTTACTAGGAAATGATGTAATAGGTGTATGGCTAAAACATTCACAATCTACAATAACAGATAGATATGGTAAAACTTCAGCAGTAACTGTTGGGGATAAGTTGGATGAACTGGTTAAGTATTTGTGTGGGATTATATAGATTTATTAAAGGTTTTGTAATAAATAACTTTGATAAATAGTAAACATAAATGATTCAAAATCATTTTCTCTCGAAAGTGGCGGTTTAAGTCCGCCTATCAGTACCACTTACAAGTAAAAACTCTAAACTTTTTCAACTATATACGATACTTCTACTTTTTGGTGTTTCAAAAAATTCTATACGCGATACAGTAATATTAATTTCCATCATTTTCTTTTGAACTATTTGTAATAGCCAAGCAGATATATTTTCACTAGTTGGGACAAAATCAACTATTATAAACCCTTCATACATTTCATATATGTGAATTGGTTCATTTTTAATACAATTTAAATTTGGTGTTCTATAGTTTTCTGGATGAATATACAAATTATCTTTATCCTTATAATGTGGTAGCATAGTTTCAAATAATGGATCACTAATATCTATAATAAATTTATGATCTAATGTATCATCTAAAAATTGTTTAAACCAATTCAAATGATTAAAATCAGTCACCATTCCATTTTCTAATTTATCACTTTTAAGATATATGACGATTTTACCTTGATGCCCATGTAAATGACGGCATGCTAAACATCCATCTAGTGAAAATTCTTGATTTAAAGTTTGTGACCATACTCTATGACCATAACAAAAGTCAAATTCTTTGGATATTTCCCATACCATATATCATCCTAATTTATTTTTTCAAATGTTATCATATTTTACATTT
>Ga0256828_1001788_pt1 | contig 13261 bp, 17 predicted proteins | sample CV88metaG_FD_185993 | JGI IMG/M metagenome (GOLD analysis project Ga0256828, IMG submission 185993) | Hydrothermal vent microbial communities from East Pacific Rise, Pacific Ocean - CV88 | ecosystem: Environmental > Aquatic > Marine > Hydrothermal vents | place: Pacific Ocean: East Pacific Rise... | reverse complement strand
ATTAAAGTGGGACTTTAATCCCACCAAGTCCAAAATATGGATGAGGCTAAACTACAATACTATTTACTTAGGCTTTAAAATATAAAAATCCCAAACTAAGACTTTACTCTTATATTGCAATCTTTTTGCTAAGGTTAAAACCTTAGTTCCTTTTTTATCTTAAAAAAATCTTTTAATTTAAAAAACTTTTTCCTTAGTTTAATGGTATAGAACAACTCTAAAGTAACTTAACATAGCCATTCTCTATGGCTATTAACCCCTCTAGCTCTGCTTCATATATTTTATCGCCAAATTTTACTAAAGCTTCATTTAGAGTCGGGCTTTTTTCTAAAAAGAGTGTAAATTCATCTTTTTTATCTTCAATTTTTCCAAATCTATTTGCAAACTCTTCTATACTATAAATTGCTTCTGCTTTTCCATCTTTTAGTAAATCATTTGTGCCTAAACTCTCATTTAAACGATGTGGCAAAACATAAATCTCTTTACCCATCTTTAGCGCATACTCTACACTTCTTAAACTACCACTATTCAAATCAGCTTCTGTTACAATTAGCACCTCTCCAAGCGCTACAACTAGCTCATTTCTTTTTACAAAGCTCCACTTTGTTGCCCTAAATCCTGGCTCAAAAAAACTTATAACTAAACCTCTTTGCTCAATATCACTTATTAAATTTTTATTTACTGCAGGATATCTAATATCTAAGCCATTTGCTACAACAGCAACTGTATTTTCTGCTTTAGCTCCCATATGTGCTATTGCATCTACACCCATAGCTGCACCACTTACAACCACAACACCTCTTTTTGCTAACTCTTTTGCCAATTTATATGTCCAATCTTTTGTATATGAGCTTGGACGCCTTGTGCCAACTATTGATACTTTTGGCTTTTGTAACAACTCTTTATTACCTAAATAAAATAACCTATCAGGCACTTTTGACATACTACCTAACTCCGCTATTTCTAAACTTAACTCTCTTATCATAACTGGTCTATATATATTAAATTTAAAGATTTTAATTTATGCTTTAAGCTCTCTAATGCTTTAAAAGTTTGTATATGCGGATGCCCAATTACTACTGCATATCCTCTTCTTTTTGCCAAAGCAATAGCTTGATTTAACTCTTTTTCTATACTTTTAAAATTTAATTTATTATCAATAAAAAGATCAGCTTTTAAATAGCGCCTACCAAACTCTTTTGCAATTTTTGGAATTTTTGTTCTATCTGTTGTGCGACTATCTACAAATTTAAAGCCATTATCTAACAAAACCTTATACAACTCTTTAGATGCACGATAATTTGAGGTAAAAACACTTCCAGTATGATTATTTATATACTTTGCACTAGGAAAAAGCTTTCTTATCTCTTTTACTCTACGCTCTATTTGCTTATTTGTATAATTTATAAATATGGTTTTATGCATTTTATTCATCTGTTTACTGCCAGATTGCAAAGGTAAATGCACCATATAGTGCTTTAATCCACGAGCTAAAAGATAACTCTTCATATTCATTTTACTTGGTGGAAAAATAGATGGTGTAATATGTAAACCAAGTTTTTTTATCATATTTAACTGATAACTATGTGAAATATCATCAATAATAATAACCAATTTTGCTCTACTACTTTTATACTTTTTCTCTGCTATTTTATTGATACTATTTTTTACTTTTACTACATCTTTTTTGCTTTTATTAAAATCTCTCTTTTTAAGTAAAACTCTCTTAAGAACTCTTTTATGCTCTATTTTTTTATTGCTTTTTAAATTTTTTATTACTTTTTTTGTCTCTTTTTCTATCTTTTTAATCTCTATACTCTTTAACTCTTTTTGGGTATCTACTTTAGCACTATCACCAAACTCTTCAACTACTTGATAAGATTCATCTGCCAAAAGAAGAGTAAACAAAGATAAAAAAATTATTAAATATTTTAAAATCAATGATTGCCTTTTTTGGGTATAATTTTACTTAAAGGAGTTTAATGGAAGATAAAAAAATATTGCTAAATGAAATAAAAGAGCTATGGAACACAAAAAATATTGATAATTTCGATATATCACCCGAACTTTTAGACTATTTAGAGTTAAATGATTTAAAAAAACTTAAAGCAAAAATTTTAGAATCTAAAAATAAATTAAGTAAAGATCAAAAAGAGTGGTTATCAAAATTTAGAAAAAATAGTTAAAGAGCAAATGCTCTTTTGAGTAACAACCCAACTTCATGGGTTTAAATAGTTTTATACTATTTAAGTTTTTTTAGAATAAATTAAAAGGACAATCAAATTATAACAATATTTGCAAATAGTATATTAAAATATTTCAAATTTATATATTTTTTTTAAAAAATTTCACTTTTTAATATTTAGAGGTAGATATATTATCTCTTTTTTGAAATTTCTAAATAATCCTCAGCATCAAAGGCCTCTACTCCTCTATCTATTGCCTCTTGTGCCATTATACCAGCACCTTTTGTAGATATTAACTCTTTATTAGAATTATATATTTTTGCACTACAAACGCCACAGCTTGGGCTTCTATCTTTACCAATGAATAACTCTATATCTCTATTATTATCAAAAAATGCTTTTGCATACTCCTTAATTGGTGGAGTCAAATTAGCAAATGTTACATTAGATATTGCTCTTATACCCATATTATCCTCTATTAAATCCATAGTTGGACGAGGTGTTCCATAACAAAAATCCTCTGGACAAAATGGCACAAACTCATACCCCTCCAATAGACCAAGCAACTTGGGGTCATAATTATCACTACCATCATAGCGACACCTATTTCCTAGCAAACAAGCTGAAATTGCAACTTTTTTCATTTTAAACCTTAAATCATATTATTGTAATAAATAATGATACCATAAAAAGAAATAGGGTAAAATTATATCTAATATTTATTGTTTATAAAAGGAAATATATGAACCTATATGACAAAAACAACCACTTTAACTTAGCAAACTCTATTACTTTTGCAAATGTTGCATGTGGAACAATTGCTCTTTATTTTGTAACTCAAAAAGAGTTTCTTGTTGCAATTATTTTAGCTTGGATTGCCGGAGCGCTTGATATTGCTGATGGTAAAGTAGCTAGAAAATATAAACTCTCAACAGAGTTTGGAGTGCAACTTGATAGCTTTGCAGACTTTTTAAGCTTTGTTATAATGCCAGCATTTTTGCTATTTTATTCACTTGAAATAAGTAGTGGCTTTACAAAACTAATTGTTGGTCTTGTTTTTGTTTACTATATAATTAGTGGACTTCGCCGTTTAGTAGCATTTAATTTAAAAACAGATGCTGGAAGTGTTAGCAAATATTTTGAAGGTGTGCCAACACCACTTGGCGCAATACTACTTTGGGTTTTATATCTGCTAAGCCACACTTTTGGGCTTTTAACTTCACCTTGGTTAATTGCAGTTTTAGTAGCAATTATTGGATGGCTTTTAAACTCAAAAGTAAAGGTGCCTCACCCATAATGAGCTTTAAAAACAAACTAAAAAACTTTAGTGAATTGGTGATGTTTGAACACACTATATTTTCACTTCCATTTATATTTTTGGCAATGGTTGTTAGTGCAAAAGGGTGGTTTGGCTGGAAATTACTACTTCTTGGAGCTTTAGCAGCAGTAACTGCTAGAAACTTTGCAATGGGTGTAAATAGATACCTCGATAGAGATATAGATGCTATTAATCCACGCACCAAAAATCGTCCATCTGTTGATGGTAGAGTTAGCACTAAAGAGATGTTGATTTTTATTGCCATAAATGGGCTTGGATTTGTGCTAGTAGCATACTTTATAAACTCTTTGGCATTTAAACTTAGCATACCTATCTTAGCAATTTTAGGAGCTTATACCCTATTTAAGCGCTTTAGTGCATTAGCTCATATAATTTTAGGTATTAGCCTTGGTTTAGCGCCAATTGCAGGTGCTGTGGCAGTTCTTGGAGCAATTCCTAGCTGGGTTGTAATTTTAAGTATAGGAGTTGTTTTTTGGGTTGCTGGATTTGATTTGCTCTACTCTCTACAAGATATTGAGTTTGATAAAAAACATAATCTACACTCTATTCCATCTCGCTTTGGAGCTAAAAATACGCTTCTTATTGCTCTTGCTTTTCATACAATTACAGTGCTTTGCTGGTATTTTTTTGTTAAAGTTGCAAACTTAGGCAACTTTGCTCTCTTAGCAGTAATAATAAGTGCTATTATGCTAGGGTATGAACACTATTTAGTGCGCAAAGACTTTACTAAAATTGATAGAGCCTTTTTTACAGTAAATGGATATTTAGGTTTTATCTTTTTTATTTTAGTAACTATTGATGTTGTTTTTTAACTCTATCTATCATATCTTGAGTTATTACAACAGTTGTTCCTGAAGCTCTCTCATAATCGCCATCTGGCTGATATAGGTTCATAGCAACTGCATTATCTCTAGCACATCCTGTAAATATTGCCACTGCAGCAGTTGCTGCAAAAATTACTGATTTCATTTTAATTCCTTTAAATACTCCAAATATTGGAAGTATATATTTTTTAATATAATACAGTAATTATATCATATAATATTAAAAAATGTCAATATGTTATTAAATATTTTAAATTAAATAGAAAAAAGCATAAATTACTTTTATATAATTTATTTAGCAACTAAAGGTTTTGAGCCAAAACAGAAAAAAATCCTATTAATCCACCAAAAACTCCACCCCAAACAACTAGCCACTCTAAATGCTCTTTAATAAGCTTATTTATTAACTCTTTTACACTCTTTGGACCAAGCTCTGCAAGGCGATTTTCTACAATACTCTCTACTTTTTGAACTAAATCATCACTTAAATTAGAGCTTTGCAGATGACTATCAAGCTGCTTTCTAAAGGTATCACTAGATACAATTTTAACAACTGCACTCTTTAATTTAGTGTTAAAACTATCTCTAAGCCCCTCTAAAGACTCCTCTCCACCAAACATATTTATAAGCTGTCCAAATTTTGACTCCATAACACTCTCTTTTAAGGCATCAAAAGCTACATTAAAATCTGTATTTTCTACAATTGGCACTAAATTTATCTTATTCTCTTCATCTTTAAAAAACTTTTGTAGCCTATCTTTTGTAAAAAACTGCTCCATAATCATATCTTTTATAGCTTTTTTAAACTTTTGGAAATTAAGCTCTATTACCCCAGAACCATAAAGAAATGGCACTTTATTAAAGAGCATAAATATAGCAATTTGATTAGTTATTGCACCCGAAAGAGCAAATAACCCTGTATAGTAGAGATAGTTTTTATATTCACCTGGTGCATAAAAAGAGCCAATAATTAAAAATAGTGCAACTAAATTTATAAAAGTTGATTTTCTCATATTAACTCCTTCTCTTTTAATAGATATAAAGTTTAAAACCAAACTCTTGGCGCGAACCTTGTGCCTTTGCACTCTCTTTGAGAAGTTCGCACTTCTAGCACACGGAAACCAGAACTTGTTCTGGTCTAAAGCTTGATTTTTAATGTAGTTCAAACTCTTGGCGCGAACAAGTTCACGCTTCCAAATCCTATTAAAGTTGTAATTTTACTATAACTTTATATTTTTAGCCTCTTGGAAACCAGAACTTGTTCTGGTCAAAAGTTACTTTTGTCCTGCAATTCAAACTCTTGGCGCGAACCTTGTGCCTTTGCACTCTCTTTGAGAAGTTCGCACTTCTAGCACACGGAAACCAGAACTTGTTCTGGTCAAAAGTTTATTTCTGTGAAGTTCGCGCTTCCAGCACCCAAAACCAGAACTTATTGGGTCTAAAACTTATAAATCTTTTTTAAATACTCCATTTTAGCACCCATATTCAAAAGCGCCATATCAGCTAATACAAGTGCCATCATAGCTTCGCACACAACTACACCTCTAATTGCCACACACGGATCATGACGACCTTCTAGCTTATAAGTTATCTCTTCGCCTCTTATATTTAGGCTCTTTTGCTCTTTAAAGATTGATGGTGTTGGCTTAAACCAAACTTTTGCACTTACAGTATCACCATTACTAATACCACCCAAAACTCCTCCACTATGATTGCTTAAAAAGCCATCTTTACCTATTGCATCATTATTTTGGCTACCTCTTTTTCTTGCAACCTCTATTCCATCACCAATTTCAACTGCTTTAGCCGCATTTATACTCATCATAGCATTTGCAAGTTGAGCATCAAGCTTATGATACATTGGCTCACCCAATCCAACTGGCACTCCAACTGCTTCTACAAGCACTGCTCCACCAACAGAATCATGGCTCTTTTTTGCCTTTAAAATAGCATCTTTTTGCGCCTCGTAAGCCTCTCTATCTAAACTTTTAACATCATTTGTTTTTGCAAAATCAAAATCTAACTCTTTAGACTCTATGCCATCAACCTCTAAAATACCAGCTCTTACCTCAACACCAAGCTCTCTTAGCATTAGTTTAGCAACTGCTCCAGCTGCCACTCTTGCAGCAGTTTCTCTTGCACTACTCCTACCACCACCTCTATAATCTCTTATGCCATACTTATTCCAATAGGTAAAATCAGCGTGTCCTGGGCGAAAAATATCTTTAATATTATTATAATCACGGCTCTTTTGGTTTTGGTTAAATATTACCATTACTATTGGTGTGCCTGTGCTAAACCCCTCAAATACACCAGATAGTATCTCTACCTCATCACCCTCTTTTCTAGCAGTTGTAAGAGCGCTCTGCCCTGGTTTTCTTCTGTTAAGCTCATTTTGAATAAACTCTCCATCTATCTTTAAACCAGCTGGAACACCATCTACTACACATCCAATCGCCCTGCCGTGCGACTCTCCAAAGGTTGTAACTCTAAATTTTAATCCAAAGGTATTCATTTTGCTTTCCTAAGCTTATCTAACGCAATTTTTGCAGCATCTTGTTGAGCCTCTTTTTTACTCTTGCCTTTTGCTTTAGATATCTCTTTGCCATTTAAGAAAATTGCGATTTCAAATACTTTATCATGGTCTGGTCCACTTGAACCAATTAATGTATAAGTTGGCGTTGTGCCATACTCTGCTTGTGTTAACTCTTGTAGAGTTGTTTTATAATCTTTGCAAAGAGTATCCAAATCTATTGTTGGATAATTCTCTTCTAACAACTTAATTGCAATTTCTCTTGTTTTTTCAAGCCCAGCTTCTAAATAGATAGCTCCCATAAGTGCTTCAAAAGCATTTGATAGTAGAGATTTTTTACTTCTACCTTTGTTATTCTCTTCTGCAGTTGATAGAAATAGATAATCACCCAAATTAAGAGCTTTTGCCAACTTTGTAAAACCACCCTCATTCACCAAAGATGCCCTAATTTTAGATAAAGTCCCCTCATCTTTATTTGGAAATAATTTATATAAATACTCACCAACTATTAAATCTAAAACTGCATCACCTAAAAACTCTAGCCGCTCATTATTGTAAGGCTTTTTATAACTTTTGTGAGTTAAAGCCTCAATAATCAACTGCTTATTTCTAAAATGATACTCTATTGTATCTTCTAACTTTGATAAATCTTGCATTAAATCTCCTTTTTTGCCTTTTGTGCCTGAGTTGTTGCTAAAGTATCGCACCTTTCATTCTGGGGATGTCCACTATGCCCTCTAACCCAAGTAGCTTTTATATTATGAGCTTTAGAAGCCTCTAAATACTCTTGCCAAAGATCAACATTTTTAACTTTTTTAAAATCTTTTGCAATCCACCCTTTTAGCCAACTATTTATAGCATTTGCAACATAAGAGCTATCAGTAACAACCTCTACATTACAAGGCTCTTTTAGTGCTTGTAAGCCTCTAATTACCGCTGTAAGCTCCATTCTATTGTTTGTGGTATCAAGCTCTTTACCACTTAACTCTTTTTGCTTACCTTTAAACTCTAATATTGTTCCCCAGCCACCAGGACCTGGATTTCCAAGACTAGAACCATCACTGTAGAGAGTAACTACTTTTTTCTCTTTTTTCTCCAACTTCTACCTCTATATTCATACTATAAACTTTATGGCATTTATGACATCTTAAAAATGGCAAAGGCATACTGCTTTTACAACTGCTACAGATATACTTAAATCTTAAATCGCTATCTAAATAGCCACAACTCTTTGCACTTGATATTAAATCTATTGCAAACAAAGTTGCCTCATTAGAACTCTCTTGCAATAAACCCTTTGCATAATATAACTTTTTTAAACTCTTATGCCTTGATATTATATCTAAATTAAGATGTGCTATATCTAATTTCCAAAGTATGTCAATCAATTTTTTAAACTCTTTGTCATCATAATAACTCCAAGCATTGTAAGGATTTAACTTAAATAACTCCCTTAAAACTACCCATCTACTCTCTTTTGGATTATCTAAAAAATTTTTAAGCTCATTAAACTTATCCTCTTTGCTTTTGTTATCTATTTTAATATGTTGCAGAGCTAAATATGACTCTAACTTTGATACATCTTCTCCCAATTCATTTAAAATCCCTAGCACCTCTTTTGCACTACTAAAATCTCTTAACTGCTCATAAGTTAATTCCAATTTATAAAGAATTTCTACATCTCTGGGTGTATTAAAGAGTATCTCTTTATAAATATCAATAGAGCGTTGCAAAAAACCTGCCTTGTAGTAAGCTTCTGCTAAATGCCCCAATATTGAGCTATCTTTTGTATGCTTAATTAAAAATAGATATAAATTTATTGCTTTTGAGTAATCACCACTCTTTAAAAAAGCATGAGCAAGTAGAAAAAGAGGTTTTTTCATAGATGGCTCAAACTCTATATTTTGAATATCAAAAATCGTATCTTCGCTCGATTCAAAACTCTTTAAAAAACCTACCAACTCTTTTTGCTTCTGCTCTTGCTTCCAAATTGAATAACCATAAGAGAGTATAGATACTATAAATATAATTCCAAGCAGAAGTAATATACTAATAATTGGGTCATTATAGTTTGGTAAAAAAGCACCCATTTACTCTCCGATTTTTTCTATAGTATATAAAAAGTTTAATAAAGTGTAGATTAGCCCCGCAAAAGAGGCTATAAGTAGTAATTAGCTTTTAAAGAATTTACCTGCCATATTCATTAAACCATCTAATCCACCAACTTGCTCAAGCAAATTACTTGCAAGTGATTCATCCTCGTTAGTTGCTTTATCAACTAAATTTGGTAATACATTTGCAAGTTCACTCTTTGCAGTATCTAAATCAATTCCTAAATGATCAGCAAACTCTGCTACTTTATCTGAACCTATTAAATCTGTAACTTTATCACTATCAATTGGAGCATTCTCGCCACTTCCAATCCAAGAAGCAACAGTTTCACCTAAATCTCCATTTGTAAGGTTTGATACAATTGAACTTAAATCCAATCCACCTTCACCATTTTCGCTATTGCCACCCAAAATTGAACTCAAAGCATTAGTAATTAAATCACTACTAATACCACTTGTGCTTTCATTGCTACTATTTTGAATCATACTAGCACCCATTTTTAATAAATCACTTAAATCCATTTATCATCCTTTATATAAAATATGTTTAAATTATAGCATAATAAAGATATAATTACATTTATGATAGATAATAGCTCAATAGAAAGATTAAAAAGCTCCATTGATATTGTTGATGTTATAGGAAGCTACATAGAGCTAAAAAAGTCTGGCGCAAACTTTAAAGCAAACTGCCCATTTCACGGCGAAAAAACCCCTAGCTTTGTTGTAAGCCCACAAAAACAGATATTTCACTGTTTTGGATGCGGAGCTGGTGGAGATGCAATTAAGTTTGTAATGGAGTATGAGAAGTTAAGCTATCCTGAAGCCATTGAAAAACTTGCTTCATCTTATAATATCCCTTTAACTTATACCAAAGGAACTCAAAGTGGAGTTAGCGATGAACGCCGTATATTAGAGCTTTTACAAAATAGATATAAAGAGTGGTTACATAAAACCCCAAATGCCTTAGAGTATCTAAAAAGCAGAGGTATAAATAAACACTCAATTGAGCATTTTGGCATAGGATATGTTGGCAGTAGCGCAGAAGTTATTAAATTTTTAAATGACTCTCAAGTTCCTTTGCCAAAAGCTATTGATGCAGGTGTTTTGGCAAAAGGTGAAAGAGGCGATTTGTATGCAAGGCTTATTGATAGAGTAACATTTCCAATATTTAATAGTGCTGGAGCAATTGTAGGCTTTGGGGGACGAACACTTAGTAATCACCCAGCAAAATATATAAACTCTCCTCAAACAAAACTATTTAATAAATCTAGGCTTCTTTATGGCTACTATTTGGCTAAAAAGGAGATATATAGCAAAAAAGAGATTATAATAACTGAAGGCTATTTAGATGTAATAATGCTTCATCAAGCTGGTTGGACAAATAGTGTTGCAACTCTTGGAACTGCACTTACAAGTGAGCATTTACCAATTCTTAGAAAAGGTGAGCCAAAAGTGATTTTAGCTTATGATGGCGACAAAGCAGGAGTTGCTGCTGCTCTAAAGGCTGCTAAAATGTTAAGTGCAAGTGGATTTGAAGGCTCTGTTGTGCTATTTCCAGAGGGCAAAGACCCAGCAGATATGGTTAATGGTGGAGATATTAAGGGTTTAAAAAATCTATTAAGCAACGGAAAAGATTTAGCAATTTTTGTAATAGAACAAATAATCAAAAGCTACAATTTAAACAACCCTTACGATAAACAAAAAGCAATTGCAGAGGTAAAAAACTTTCTAAATAGTTTAAATAGAGTCATAAGAGAGATTTATGCAAATGAAACTGCTAGACTTTTTAATATTCCTCTTGCCTATTTAAGCTCTAAAACAAAAGCAAAACCAATAGAGCAAAAAACACAAACTATTGCTAAAGACCCCGCATGGGAAGCAATTTTAAAAACACTTATAGAGAAGCCCTCTTTAATAGATGAAGTTTTAGATGTGCTAGATTTTAGCTTTGCAAAAAGTTATGAAGAAGCCTTTAAAAGCCTTGCTAGTGGTAATTTAGAACATCCAATACTAAGAGGTTTAGCAGTAGATAATAGTATTGTTGTGCTAAATGAAAATGAGTTCAAAGCACAAGTTTTAAAAGAGCTTGAAATCTACTATAAAAATCTACTAAAGAGTTTAATGAATAATCAAAATTTAGATTACAAAAGAAAAAGTTTTTTAATAAGAAAGATAAAAACTGATATACTTCCAAGAATTAAAAAAGGAGAGTTTGTCCCATATGAGAGCAATTTCACTATTTAGTGGTGGCTTAGATAGTATGTTAGCCATCAAGTTAATTAAAGAGCAAGGCATTGATGTTACTGCACTTTATATCTATACTGGTTTTGGAGGCGTTAAAGATGTGCGCAATAAACTAAAAGAACGCGCACAAATGGCTGGAGCTGATTTTATTAGTGTAGATGTAAGAGAGGAGTATATTCAAGATATTCTATTTGACCCAGTTTATGGGTATGGCAAAAATTTTAATCCTTGCATTGATTGCCATGGATATATGTTTAAAATTGCAAAAAAAATGCTTAATGATTTAGATGCCTCTTTTTTAATAACTGGCGAAGTTTTGGGGCAACGCCCAATGAGTCAAAGAAAAGATGCCTTAAATCAAGTAAAAAAATTAGCCGAAGATAAAGATAATTTAATACTGCGTCCACTTTGTGCAAAACTATTAGAGCCAACAAAACCAGAGATTGAAGGCTGGGTAGATAGAGAAAAATTGCTTGATATTAGTGGCAGAAGCCGTGATATTCAACTCTCACTTGCAAAAAAGTATGGCTGGGATGATTATGAATCTCCTGCTGGTGGATGCTTATTGACTGAGCCTGTATATAGCCAAAAGATAAGAGAGCATATAGAGTATGATGAGTTTAAAATTGAAACAATTGAGCTTTTAAAGTATGGACGCCACTTTCGTTTACCAAATGGCGCAAAATTGCTTGTAGGACGCCACAAAGAGGATAATGAAGGCTTAAAAAATATAAGTGATAATGATTATATTCACTTTAAACTACCACTTCCAGGGCCATATAGCCTACTGCAAAAAAGCGCTACCAAAGAAGAGAGAGAGTTGGCCGCAAAAATTGCCATAACTTATGCAAGAAGCAATCCAGAGCAAGAGTATAGTGTGGAGATTGATGGCAAAACCTACAATGTAACTCCTTTTGCAAGTAAAAAAGAGGCTCAAAACTATTTTTTTAATAAATAAAAAAGAGATATTTTAATTAATTTTTGATATAATTCGCCACATTTTCTATCTCTATAGCAAAATGAAAATTTTTAGAAAGGATACTTTATGCCAAAAATGAAGAGCGTAAAAGGCGCTGTTAAGCGTTTTAAAGTTAAAAAAAGTGGCAAAATCAAACGCGGAACTGCGTATAGAAGCCACATTTTAACAAAAGTTGATGGTAAGCATCACAGAAAAATGAGAAAAGCTAAATATATAGCTGATGTTGATGCAAAAAATATTAAAGAGATGATAGTTTAACTATCCAACCAACTCCCCAAATTTGGGCAAGTTTAGCAAAAGGCTAACACCGAAAATTAAAAAAAATTAACGGTCAAGAAGAAAGGAAAATTATGAGAGTAAAAACTGGTGTTGTAAGAAGAAGAAGACATAAAAAAATATTAAAAGCAGCTAGAGGCTTTTATAGCGGTAGAAGAAAACATTTTAGAAAAGCAAAAGAGCAATTAGAGCGTTCATTAGTTTATGCTTATAGAGATAGAAAGCAAAAGAAAAGAGAATTCAGAAAACTTTGGATTATCAGAATTAATGCGGCAGCTAGACTTAATGATATTAGCTACTCAAGATTTATGCACGGCTTAAAATTAGCAGGTATTGAGCTAGATAGAAAAATTTTAGCTGATATGGCAATGAATGAGCCAGAGAGCTTTGCAAAAGTAGCAGAGGCTGCAAAAGCTGCATTAAAATAATCAAGCAACTCTGCTTGATTATCTACAAAATCAAATCATATTTTACATAAAAAATAGTTTATCTAAATATATTCTAATTTCATATGCTTAAAAACGCAAATTTTTTCGCACCTAAAATTTGGACTTTATAGTCAAAAGCAATTTTAGACCCCAACAAGTTCTGGTTTCCACTGCAAGAAGTTTAAATTTTTCTGCAAATCAAGCTTTTACCCAAACAAGTTTTGGTTTCCAAGAGTCTTGAAAAATTAAACTTATTATAAAATTACTATTTCAAAAAAATTTGGAAGCGTGAACTTGTTCGCGCCAGAAATTTAGGTTTCACGGCAAAAGTAGTTTTT